>Ga0074199_1000212_pt1 | contig 115194 bp, 116 predicted proteins | sample EPASupsiteSAE347_FD_64528 | JGI IMG/M metagenome (GOLD analysis project Ga0074199, IMG submission 64528) | Bioremediated contaminated groundwater from EPA Superfund site, New Mexico - Sample SAE3-47 | ecosystem: Environmental > Aquatic > Deep subsurface > Groundwater > Contaminated ...
TAGACTATATAGGTAGGGAATGTCTTTGTATTTTTCTCACAATTTGTTCTTTTTAATATATATTATGCATTGTGTTTCTTGTATCTATCATCCTTCGTTTTTCGTATAGCCTAGAACCTGCTTTTTTGAAACTATTTACCATGGTTTATGGACCGTGGATTTGTTTCCACGGTTTTCTCCAGAACCCAAAACCCAGCACCCAGAACCCGTTTTTGATTGAAATCTCCGCCTAATATGCTATGCTAACATAAATGTATTATATATAATAATAGGGGATAGGGATGCGTTGTCCGTATTGCGGGTATAAGGAAGATAAGGTGGTGGATTCGCGCGTTACGCAGGAGGGGTCGGCGATCAGGCGCCGGCGTGAATGTCTTTCCTGCGCCAGGCGTTTTACTACTTACGAATATGTGGAAGACGTCTCTTTGATGGTGATCAAGAAAGACGGCAGGCGCCAGCTTTTTGACCGCAAGAAGATACTTACCGGGATCATGCGCGCCTGCGAAAAACGCCCGGTAGGCCTGGAGGAGATGGAAGAGATCACTTCCCAGGTGGAGCGGGATATCCATAAAAGCGCTTCCAGGGAGGTTCCTTCTTCCGAGATCGGCGAGATGATCATCCGCCGGCTCAAGAAGATCGACGATGTGGCTTACGTCAGGTTCGCCTCCGTCTATCGCCAGTTCAAAGACGTCGGGCAATTTATGCACGAGTTAAAAAGCCTGCTTGACGACGGCAAGTCCTCCGGCCAAAGCCGCAAAGGCGGTAAGAAAAGGAGAACCTCCAGATGATCGAAGTCGAATTAAGCAAGCTTATTATAGACGAGAAACGGCATGACCAGTTGATCGTGTTGAAAGAAAAGCACGGCCGGCGCCTGCTGCCTATCGTCATCGGCCTGGCGGAGATCTCCGCCATAAAAATGAAGATAAGCAATTTGAACCCTCCCCGTCCGTTGACGCACGATCTCTTTAAGGATACCATAGACAAGCTGCAAGCCGTGGTGGAGAGGATCGTCATTGACCGCGTGGAGGAGAGCACTTTCTACGCTAAAATATACCTGAAGGACGCTTCCGGGGCGGAACTCGTGCTGGACGCGCGGCCTTCCGACAGTATCGCGCTGGCAGTCAGGACCCATTCTCCGGTTTTTGTGGAGGAAGAAGTCTTGAACAAGGCCGATACGTTCCCCAAAGAGAATACCTGAAATGAAGATCGGCGTTCTTTCCGATACGCACGACAACCTGACCAAGATTGCCGCCGCCGTGCGCTTATTCAACAGTCTTAAAATTGGTTTTGTTATCCACGCCGGAGATTTTGTCGCCCCTTTTTCGGTGCCGGAAATAAACAAATTGAATTGTCCCTGGCAAGGAGTCTTTGGTAATAATGACGGAGAACGTAAGGGGCTTTCTTTAGTCTCCAAGGGAAAGATATCCGAGGCCCCGCTGCGGCTATCCTTAGACGGCCGGAAGATCATAGTGGTGCACGATATAGCTTCGCTGGAAGGCCGGGACCCGGAGGCTGATATCCTGATTTACGGACACAGCCACAAGCCGCTGGTAAAGAAGGATAAGTCGTTGTTGACGCTTAATCCCGGGGAATGCGGCGGCTGGTTGACCGGGGAATCCACGGTGGCGCTGCTGGATACCGCGGAGTTATCGGCGGAGATCATCGGATTGTAAAGGCGTTTTTATCGCGTTCAGCTATGAAAAATCCCACTCCCGAAGACATTAAATTATTCAAACTGGTCGCCGCGCAGGCAAAAAAATCCGGCCGTAAAGTTTATTTAGTCGGCGGTTTCCTGCGGGATCTTTTTTTAAGCAGGAGAAAAGAGAACCCGGATATGGATTTTGCCGTGGATAAGGGCGCGGTATCTTTCGGCCGCGCGCTCAACGTTTCGCTGAAGGCCGGGTTCGTCGTGCTGGACCGGGAACGCGGCTGCTGCCGTCTGGTGAAGAAAACGCGCTCCGGTATCACATACACACTCGATTTTTCCGATTTTCGCGCCGCAGGCGGCATAGAGCAGGACCTGGGGAAACGTGATTTTACGGTGAATGCCCTGGCGGTGGAAAGCGCCTGCATCTGCGTCGGTGATCTCCGCCGGCATATAATAGACATCTGCGGTTCTCTTGCCGATCTGCGCGCCGGGAAGGTCAGGTTGGTCTCTCCGGAGAGTTTCGACGACGATCCGTTAAGGATAATGCGCGCTTTCAGCCTCTGCGCGATATTCGGTTTTCAAGCGGACAGGGAGGTGCTCCGGCAGGCGGCAGCGAAATGCCCCAGTCTTTCCGGTGTTTCCGGGGAACGCGTGCGGGACGAGCTTTACAAAATACTTGAGTCGGAGGGATCTTATCCGGTCTTGAAGCTGATGGACGATAAGGGAGTGCTCCGGCAGGCGCTTCCGGAAATAGATGTAATGCGCGGAGTCAGGCAGGGGCCGTATCATCACTTGGATGTCTGGAAGCACAGCTTGGAATCGGTAAGACAGCTTGAATCGCTTTTGGCCGATCTCTGCAGGCACCCGGGACTGAAGGCATACCTGTCTGAAGAGATCATCCCCGGCCGCCGCAGGTTGGGATTGCTCAAACTCGGGACGCTTCTGCACGATATCGGCAAACCGGCGGCCAGGAAACGCCGCGGACGCAGGGTAATATTCCACGGACACGAACTGCTCGGGGCGCGCCTTGCCTGCAGGATAGCCGAACGCCTGAAACTTTCCCGCGTCGAGCAGGACGCGCTGCGCAAAATGGTGTTTTGCCACTTGCGGCCCGGTTATCTGGCGGACAATGAAGTAGTCACTGCCAGGGCGAAGTTCCGTTATTTCCGGGATACCGGGGCGGAAGCCGCCTCTATTATCCTGTTATCTATGGCCGACCAGCGTTCAACCCGCGGCCCTTTGACAAGCGAAGAATCGCGCGCGCAGCACGAAAGGATCTGCGGGCTGCTGCTGAAAGAATATTTCAGGGAACTCGGACGCAAGGTCCTGCCCAGGCTGGTGGACGGCAATGATCTGATGCGCAGGTTCGGCCTTGCGCCTTCGCCGGTGATAGGAAAACTGCTTGCCGGGCTGGAGGAACTGCGGGCGATCGGTAAAATAGAGACCCGCGAACAGGCCTTTGGCGCCGCCTCGGCGATGCTGGAACGGAAGGCGTTCAAAAAAATGACGGAGAAAGCATATGGCGCAAAATAACCGCGGAAACGATAAAAGGCGCGGCAGGACGCAGGTCGTATTATTGACCGCCGCGTTGGTCATTGTTCTATTTTATGCCGCAGGCGCACTGCTGGCGCGCAAGGCGATACTCGGCGGACTGTCTATGGCGTTTCCTTCCGCAGGCTGCTCTTTCAAAGCATACCGCGTTAATCCTTTCGGCTATATAAGCCTGAAAGGGGTTTTGTTGAATGTCCCGGGTAAATACATTTTTTCCGCCGATGAAGCGCGCGTAGAATACGGCTTTACTTCTTTATTCTCCGGCAGGCTGCGGCGGGTCTATCTGGACAATCCGTTATTGCTTTTGCAGGGGCCCTCGGCAGATAACGGCCGGGAGGCAGTGACGGCGGGCAGCGGTTTTAAGCTGCCGCGTTTTATGCCGGAGCGGCTGGATATTTACGGAGCCGAAATTAAACGCGCAGGGGATGCCGCTTCTTTTGAATTAAAAGGATCCCTGCACGCCGGATTCTCCGGCAGCGCGTTATCGGAGTTGTTCATCAGCGCGGATACTCTGCGCTTCGGGCAGTTTTCCGCCGGAGGAATATACGTGTATTTTCCGGGAGAAGGAAAAGAAGGCCGGGTCACTCTGGAGAAGTTTTCCTTCAAGGATATTTTGCTTAAAGATGTTAAAGGAACATTGTGGATGAATAAAGATGGGAAAGCGCAAGTCCTCTTCTCACCGGTAAATTTATGGGGCGGGTATTTAGAGGCTGCGGCTGATATTTACGGGGAGGGAAGCGGTATAAAATATAAATGCAGGTTTAGACTGCGGGACACTAACCTGGAAATAGTCTCGCGGGAACTGGGGTTCTCGGAAAAGGTTTCGCTAAGCGGGATAACCGCCGGGGAAGCGACACTGGACGGCGGCAGTGCCGGCCTGGGGGAGGTAAGCGCTTCTTTCGGCACCTCTTCTTCCGGAGGAGTAATGAATATCAGGGATAAGAGAATACTGGATTATCTGGCGGTGCAGAGCGGCCGGCCGCTGCAGACTATTTATGATAGTTTAAGGGATTATCATTACCGCAGCGCCGTCCTTAACGTGACTACCGCCGCCGAAGAACTGCGCATCTACGCCGTTTTTGAAGGCGGACAGGGAAAGCGGATGTTCGACGTGCGCCTGCACGGTGCGATAAATAACAAGGCTCTAAATCGTTAACCTGGAGGGATGGTATGGGAAAAACATTATTGGTGTGTTTGTGGGCGGTAAGCGTAGCTTCCGGGGCCGGATGCGCGAGGCTAAGAGTGGAAGCGCCTAAAGACCCGATCAAAGTGGATATTTCTATGCGTCTGGATATTTACCAGCATCTGGAGAAAGCCATAGATAAGATCGAAGATATGGTATCTCCAAATGCGGATCCGGTTCCGTCAGCCGCCGGAAAACAGAGTTTTCTGGATATTCTGCTGCCGAAGCAGGCTTATGCAGCAGACGCCGTCTCCGATCCGGAAATAGATGCCGCAGTATCCAGAAGAAAAGGCCGGCTTGCGGAAATAGTTTCTCTGTTGAGAAAGGGTGTTGCCGGAGAGAACAGGCTGGGGCTTCTGGAATTGCGGCGCTCTGCGTCCGGCGGGGAGCAGGAGATCATTAAGTCCGAGAACTCCGACAGGCTGACGATCTACAGAAAGCTTGCTTCCCAGAACGGAGTCCCGCTGGAAGAGATAGAAAAATTATATGCCAAACGCCTGCAGGAAAGTATTCCCGTTGGTTCGCCCGCGGAAGTATTCGATGCGGACAAGGGCGCTTATGTTTGGCGTATTAAGTAACCGGTAACGGTTAAGGTAACGAAGCCCGTATCGGTTCCCGGTTACGGTTCCGTTCAAAAGCCATAACCGTATGACGATTGACGATACGTCCGCCACTAAAACGTTGGCGAGACTAAAACAAGGATATCGTGACCGTCCGCCACTGATGCATTGGCGAGACTACGTAGCCGATAGACGAGTTTGAATGAGGGGATCAAGGAGCCGTGGGAACAAACGGGGAAGCCGATTATTCGCAATATATGGCGGAGCAGGAAGCGCGCTGGGAAGGGCTTTGCCGCAGGTGCGGGGCCTGTTGCGGGGTGCCGGAAGATCCCTGCGAGCATTTAGTCGGGGATAGAAGCGGAAAATATCACTGTGATATTTACGGAACGCGGTTCGGCGCCAGGCGCACGGTTTCCGGAAAAGAATTCAACTGTGTTCCTTTGCGGGATATATTGCATAAACATTGGGCTGGGGATTATCTTTGCGCCTACAAAGAAAACCTGAAGCTGCCGTGGCAGGGCATTATTTAGAGACTTACCGGTTGATCCGCCGGCAGGCCGCGGGTTTTCGCCTGCCCTCGGTGACCGAGATATCCGCGGAGAACGATCCGTATCTGGTATTGGTTTCCTGCATTTTGAGCCTGCGGACGAAAGACAATGTGGCGCTTGAAGCTTCGCGCAGGCTGTTCGCGCTGGCGGATGGTCCGCGCGCTATGCTGGGGCTGACGGAAAAGAAGATCGCCGGAATCATCTTCCCGGTCGGTTTTTACCGCACTAAAGCGGCCGTGATCCTGGGCGCCAGCCGGCTTATCCTGGCGCGTTTCGGAGGCCGGGTTCCGCGAACGCAGGAAGAATTGTTGAGTATCAAAGGAGTCGGAAGGAAGACCGCAAATCTGGTGCTCGGGCTCGGCTACGGGATACCGGCGATATGCGTTGATGTGCACGTGCACCGGGTCTCCAACCGTCTGGGTTGGGTGAGTACGCGTAAAGTGGAAGAGACCGAGGCCGGGCTGCAGAAGCTTTTTCCGCGCAGATACTGGATAGAACTGAATACCGTTATAGTGGCGTTCGGCCAGAATATCTGCCGGCCGGTATCGCCTCACTGCGGCAGCTGCGCGGCAGCCGCGTTATGCCCCAGGGTGGGAGTGGAGAAGAGCCGGTAAATAATTGAAGCATGAGGCACATTGCCCTTGTGAGCAATTGGGCAAGTATTCATTTGTGTGAACACGAAGGAAGTAAGATAAGTTTTGTAAGTATAGAACCGTGAGCATAGAGTATCGAGTAAAGCTATATAGGCTATGCGTTATTGGATACAGGATACTCTCTACTCAATACTTCAATAATACTTCAAGTGAAAGGAAACGTATAATGTCCAAGTCGTTGACAAGTATCGAGGAAAAACTGGCGGAGGTAGAACAGGGATCGGTCAGGGAGCATATCCTGCGGTCGGCCAAGGATTTCAAGTCTTCCTGGATAGAATTCGGCAGGGCGCTTTATTCAGTCTGGAAGGACAAGCTTTACAAGGAATGGGGTTATTCCAAGTTCGAGTTCTACACCGCTAAAGAAGTGGGGATAAAACAGCAGACCGCTTTGAAACTCTTGAGGTCTTATATGTTCCTCGAAAAGGAAGAGCCGGCTTATCTGAAACAGGAATTCATCGAATCCGCGGAGGCGAAGAATGTTCCTTCTTACGAAGCGGTCGACGTTCTGCGCAGCGCCAAGAACCGCAAAGTCCTCGACGAGGCTGATTATTCGGCGTTGAAAAAACAGGTGTTTGAGGACGGCAGGGAAGCCCGCGACGTCAAAAAAGACCTGACTACGCTGATCAGACAGAGGGAAGAGCTTGAACCGCAGGAAGCCTGGGATAAGAAAAAGAACGTGCAGGTGAAGCGCTTGATGAGCGTGCTTAAGTCCCTGCGCGGGGAACTGGAATCGGAGAAGATGCTGCCGATGCCTTTGTTGAAGGAGTTGTCGGAGTTGATCGTTAAACTGCAGGAAGAGGTTGAATAGAGCGGGTAATTCCGGCGGCGGACAAAGCGGGAATAAATAAGCTCAGGAGGTGCATAATGCGCAGGGTGTCTTGTTATCTTTTTATAATAATGCTGCCGGTCATCGCCGGTTGTTCCGGAGGCAGGGAGAATGTCGCGCCGTTCCGTTCTTTCGGGGGGTATGTTGTCCCGGCAGACGCGGCCGCAAAGGGCAGGCTGGAGGCCGATCTGCGCAGCGGTAAAACCGGTCTGGGAAGCGGGATTGCCGTGATAAAAAAGGCTTACGGTGAGCCTGATGAAATATCGGCGGCGGTGGACTCAACGCGTTTCGTGTATAAGCGTAAAGATAAACCTTCAATAGTGCTGTGGTTCGATATCCGCGGCCTGTTGTCTTCCTGGAGCGATTAAACCCGGAATCGTTCCGAGAATCCGGTAAAAGGAGGCGGGTGATGAAGGCTTTCATAGTCGGTTTGCTGGTGTTGTTCACGCTGGCGCTGCTGGCCTGGATGTGGCTTTTCCTGTTCCCGTTTTTTATGTTATTGGCCGCGGCTTTAGGGCTTTCACTTGTATTTGCGTCCGCGCTGCTTTTTGTCTGGCTGCTCGGCAAAACCGCGTTGTTTGTCTGGAGAAAGTTGAGGAAACCTTGATCACAGGGAAAATATTGAACGGAGAAGAGATCCGCGGTTTGATAGAAACGCGGGAGTTGGTCGGCGGGTTCCTGGATCTGGAGAAACAGTTAACGCCCAACGGTATGGATTTTACCGCCTGCGATATCCACGCTTTTGACGGGGCGGGGGCGGTCGATTTTGATAACAGCGGGCGCGTTCTGCCCGCGGTGAGGGAAGTTGCGGGCGGTCATTCCGGAGCGGGGCAGGACGGCTGGTGGGTACTGCAGAAAGGCGCCTACCGCGTTTCCACAAACGAGACCGTGCGTATGCCGCTCGATCTGATCGCGTTCGCTTTTCCGCGCAGCTCCCTGTTGAGGTGCGGAGCGTTCACGCAGACAGGCGTCTGGGACGCCGGGTTCCACGGCAGGAGTGAATTTATCCTGGTGGTGCAGAATCCCGCCGGGATCAGGATCAGGAAGAATGCCAGATTGATACAGCTTGTTTTTGCCGGGATCAATCCGGCGGCAAAAGGATATGACGGTATTTACCGGCAGAAGAGCTGAAAAACCGGGCGCGCGAGACTCCCGGGGAAGGGCATTATGTTCATTCAGAATACGGAGATCAAAGTTTTCTGCGGTGATATCACCGTTTTAAGAACGGACGCGCTGGTGAATGCCGCCAACAACCGGATGTTGATGGGCGGAGGGGTGGCCGGAGCGATTAAAAGGGCGGGCGGCGCAGAGATAGAAGCAGAAGCGGTCGGCCGGGCTCCCGTAGAGGTCGGGGAGTCGGTCGTCACTTCCGCCGGCAGACTGCCGGTTAAATATGTGATCCACGCCGCCACCATGAGTATGGATTTCCGGACCGATGAGAGGAAGATCAGGGCCGCCTGCCGCAGCGCGCTTGAATCGGCTGCCGGGCTGGGGATCTCTTCCGTGGCGCTGCCTGCTTTAGGCTGCGGCACAGGCGGTTTCTCGTATAAGGCAGCGGCCAAGATAATGGCGCAGGAGGTGCACCGGTTGTTGTTCAGCGGTAAAGCCGGCAGCCTTAAAGAGATCGTATTCTGCCTTAAAGATAAAGAAGCGGCGGATATCTTCGAGAAAAACGCCTGCGGTTACCTGGAATATATGACGCGCAAGCTTAAACAGCCTTTTCTTACCGTCGATGCCATTATCGAGGTCGAAGGCGGTATCGTGATCATTAAACGGAGTAATCCTCCTTTCGGCTGGGCCCTGCCGGGCGGGTTCGTGGATTACGGTGAGAGCCTTGAAGAAGCGGTCAGGCGGGAAGCGAAAGAGGAGACAGGATTGGATTTAACGGAACTCAGGCAGTTCCATACTTATTCCGACCCCGGCCGCGATCCGCGATTTCACACGGTAGGCACGGTTTTTATTGCCCGGTCAGTTGGTCTGCCTGTTGCCGGAGATGACGCTGCAGAAGCCAGGATTGTATCCAGAGAGGATATTGCAGGAGTTGAGTTTGCTTTTGACCATAAAAAAATAATCGGCGACTATTTTAAAGAAGAAAAAGAGAGAAGTTAAACTTCCCGCAGTTGTTTTTCCGCGTCTATAATATCGCGGTTGATGACCCTCGCCGTTTCGCGTATTTTTTCTTTGAGGGTTGCGGAAGCCACTTCGGCGTCGCCTATTTCCCGGAGTATCTGGATGCTCATACGGAAATAACGCACTATTTCCCCTTCATCCGTGTCCGTAAGGAGCAGGGTTTTTTCGAAAGAGCTGCCGCGCAGCCAGGCTTCCATAGATCCGCTAAGATGAAAATAAGGTTCTTTGCTGACCGGGTAGATACGGCGGGATATTTCAACCTGTTTGATGCGGGCGTAGATCTCTTCGCAGGCCGCCCTGATACGCCGGGCGTTCTTGGAAAGATTGAGTAACTGCTGGTTCTTCCTGGGTTCGAAGACCGCGGCCGCGGCCATTATCCCCAGTCCGAATTCATCAAGTTGTTCCAGCAGGTTGCGTTCGTAAAGTTCCGATAAAAGCAGTTCGTATCCGTAAACGGTCTTGGCAAACTGGCCCTTCGGTGTGAGTTCTCCGTTCTTGATGTGGCCGCTGTCTTTCAACAGGTTGACTTTCGCTTCGATCAGGCGCAGGGCTTCTTTTTGTTCTTCCTTGCGGCACTGGAAATAATGCAGGGAAAGAGGATAGATCTTGTAAAGGTCGTCGCGGTACTTTTCGTAGAGGTTGAGGACGGTAGCGTAAGAGGTGTTGAATTGGCTGTGCACTTCTTCGGAACCGCCGTAGATCACGCGTTTGACTTCGTTATAGCTGAGTTTCGCCGGGTTGATCCTGCAGTAAACGAAACCCTCTGTGTCTATTCCGCGTCTGCCGGCGCGGCCGGCCATCTGATAGAAATCGCGCGTCTTGAGGTTCCTGACATAACGCCCGTAGAATTTACGCAGGTCGTCGAAGACCACGGAGCGGCTGGGCATATTGATGCCGAGAGCGAAGGTCTCGGTGGTAAAGATCACTTTCAGCAGCCGGCTGGTGAACAGGCGTTCGATCACTTCCTTAAGGGTCGGCAGCATCCCCGCGTGATGAAAAGCGATGCCTCTTCTTATCAGGTCGAGCATCTCCTGCGCCGAACGTTCCTGCGTCAGGTCGAACTTGCGGCAGAGTTCTTCGTATAGAGAAACTATTTTATCGCCGTCTTCCCCGGGGAGCAGGTCGAATCTGCAGAGGTCCTTTGCCAGGTCCTCGGCGCGCCTGCGCCCGAAAACAAAGTAGATGCAGGGGAACCCTTCGCGCTCGCGGATATGTTTGATCAATGTGCCGATCTTGTTCAGTCCGTAGCCGGTGCGCGGGTTCTGCCGGTAAAATTTATACGGGAGGTCGGGAAGGCCTTTGATATTCTTCAGCGCCGGCAGGCTGTCCACCACCTGGTTCTGGCACTGGAAAAGGAAATGAAGGGGAACGGGCCTTTCCGTCTCTATTACGGTCTTTACCGGTTTATTGTGTATACTTTCGATCCATTTCGCGATCTGCTCTATATTCGGGATAGTGGCGGAAAGGGCCAGCAGGTTCATATGCGGAGGGAGGAAAATAAGCGATTCTTCCCAGACCGTGCCGCGTTCCTCGTTATCCAGGTAATGCACTTCGTCGAATATGATCCAGCGGTATTTTTTCAGCGATTCCGGGTCGTCGAGTATTTTATTACGGAATATCTCCGTGGTCATGATCAGCACGGAGGCCTCCGGGTTCAGCGATATATCCCCGGTGAGTATCCCTATATTATCTCCCAGCCGGCTCTGGAAATCACGGAATTTCTGGTTTGAGAGGGCTTTTATCGGCGCGGTGTAGATCACTCCCGTGTTGTTATTTATGCAGGTATCGATGACATGCTCGGCGATCGCGGTCTTGCCCGCGCCTGTGGGGGCGGAAACGATCACGGAATGTCCGTTATTGATGTGGTCAATAGCTTCCTGCTGGAACCTGTCGTATTTGAACATAATATTCATTATAACCTAAAACCGCGCGGAAGGCTAAAATATTTAAAAACGGGTTTTGGGTTCCCGGTTTTGACAGCATAAAGAAAGATAACGGCAATTCGCAACTTATCGTTCTTAGTTACTCTTGTTTTTCCCGAACCCAAAACCCGGCACATAGTGCGCTGTTATACTAAAAACTAATTTTACAGCGCACTAAAACCCATATTATTGTATTTGCTTTGTGGGGCAAAAATAGTAAAATAAAACGTGGGTTACGAGACCGCCGTAAATAAAGCATGGGAAGAGTTGCCTGCCTGCGCCTCCGGCAGCCGGAAAATAATTTTTCTGGGAGAAGAATATTCGTTTGATCTGAACGCCAGGCAGTGCATTTGTCGTTCCGGCAGGCAGGTAAAGCAATATCCATTGGTTTTATTGCTTCATTACGCGATAGCGGCGGCTAAGGGGATCCCGGCTCCGGCAGGAGAATGGATATCTTTCAGGGAATTGCCTTCAGGAGAGTTTTACTATCCGGCTTTCCGCAAGAGAGCGGTGGAACCTTTGCTTTTCAAATACGGCGATAAGCCGCGTGAAGCGGTGTCGGGATTGTGCGAGCGTCTGCCCGGTACGGTCAGGGAATATCCCGAAGGCGACGCCTGCCTTTTGATAGAAGCGTTTCCCTGCGTGCCGGTGAAGGTGATCTTCCGGCTGGCGGATGAAGAATTTCCCGCGGAAGCGGTGATGCTTTTCGACCGTAATGCGGATAAAGTGTTCTGTACCGAGGATATCGCGGTGCTGGGCGGCATACTGGCTGCGAGATTATCCGCTTTTGCGTAGAAAGCGCTGCGGTTTTATTCAAGTAGCAGAGAAACCCCGGGGAGCTTCATAAGGAGGAAACAAATGCGTAGTCTTGCCAGGCTGGCTTCGGTGTTTATTATGGTCACTTTTTTAGGGGTTTCTTATGCCGCCGCTCCCCTTCCGGGAGAAGGCGGTATTCTTTCACTGGCGAAAAAATATGATTATGAGAGTATTCTCGTTAAAAGGGCGGTGGACGGGGATACGGTGCTGCTCGAGAACGGGGAGCGCGTGCGCTTGATCGGCATAGACACCCCGGAATGCCACGAGTCGCAGAAGCTCTACCGCGACTCCCGCAGGACTAAGCAGGATGTGCGCACTATCAAAGAAATGGGAAAGAAAGCCGCGGCCTTCACCAAGAAACTCGTGGAAGGAAAGAAGGTCAGGCTGGAATTCGACGTGGAACGTAAAGATAAATACGGCAGGCTCCTGGCGTATCTGTACCTGCCGGACGGCACTTTCGTGAACGCGGAGATCGTCGCTAACGGATTCGCTTCTTTAATGACCATCCCGCCGAACGTCAAGTACGCCGAGCAGTTGCGCGCCTGTTATAAGGATGCCCGTGAGAACCGGCGCGGGCTATGGAAAAATTAATCGTAACGTAGAAGTCCCGCAATGCTTCAATGGCGGATGAAATTTTAACAAAACCACGGGTTTCAGAGGAGGTAATCTTATGCTTAGGTTTCTTACTGCCGGAGAATCGCACGGCCGCGCGCTGGTAACCGTCCTGGACGGGATGCCGGCTGGCCTGCGGGTGGACGCGGAAAAAATAAATTTTCAACTGCGGCGCAGGCAGGCAGGCCACGGCCGCGGCGGCAGGATGCGGATCGAGACCGATAAAGCGGAGATAGTTTCCGGATTGCGCAGAGGGATCACTCTCGGCAGCCCGCTGTCTATCAGGATCGTCAACCGCGATTTCCGTATCGAACAGATGCCTTCGGTTACCTGTCCCAGACCAGGGCACGCCGATCTGGCCGGACTTTTGAAGTACGGCCTGGACGATATACGCGACGTCCTGGAACGCGCTTCCGCCAGGGAAACCGCGGCGCGGGTCGCCTCCGGCTCGGTATGCCGTATACTTCTGGAATATTTCGGTATGAAGTTCGCTTCCCGCGTGCTTAAAGTGGGGGGAGAGACAAATCCGGGTAAATTCAATGCCGTGATCGACAAGGCCGCGGAAGAGCGGGATACCGTCGGCGGCATATTTGAAGTCGCCGCCTCCGGAGTGCCTGCGGGATTGGGCAGTTACGCGCAGTATGATAAAAGGCTGGACGCCGGGCTGGCCGCGGCTTTGGTCTCCATCCCCGGGGTAAAGGCCGTGGAGTTCGGTCTGGGGTTCGGTTACGCGGATAAGCCGGGTTCCGAATGCCACGATCCGGTTTATTATTCACGCGGCCGGGGGTATTTCAGGAAAAGCAATAACGCCGGAGGCATAGAAGGAGGTATTTCCAACGGAGAGGAGATCATTCTGCGCGCCTGTATGAAACCGATCTGCACTCTGCTTAAACCGCTGGATTCCGTGAATATAAATACCAAGAAGAGCGCCAAGGCCGCCGTGGAACGATCGGATATAGCGGTGGTGGAAGCCGCCGGGGTAGTGGCTGAAGCCGTTACCGCGTGCGTGCTTGCCGGAGCGTTCCTGGATAAATTCGGCGGCGATTGTCTGGAAGATATAAATTCCGCTTACCTCGCTTATCTGAAAAGGATCAGGAAGTAAGGTGTGCGTTCTCGCTGCGGGAATACGGGGAGGGGCATTTTGAAGGATCAGTCGCCGCGCAATATTTTTCTGGTGGGATTTATGGGCACAGGCAAGACCTCCGTAGGCAGAGCGCTTGCCGCAAGGCTTAACCGGGAATTCGTCGACCTGGATGAACTTATCGAGAGGCGGCAGCGGCGCCGGATATCCGATATCTTCGCCGTCGAGGGGGAAGCTTTCTTCAGGGGGCTGGAAAAAGAAACGTTGAAAGAGGTGAGCCTGTCCGGCGGTCAGGTCGTTTCCTGCGGGGGGGGGATCGTTATCGATAACGATAATATCGTTCTGATGAAACAGCGCGGGATCCTGGTCTGCCTCTCCGCCGTTCCGGAGGTGATCTACGCAAGAACGAAAGGTTCTTCGAACCGGCCGTTGTTGAATGTTCCTGATCCGGTCGCCAGGATCGGAGAGCTGCTGGAGCAGCGCAGGCGTTATTACGCGCTGGCCGATGAAACGGTGGATACTTCCGCTATGGATATAGCCGGGGCCGCCGGACATATAGAGAAACTGTGCAAAATTAGAGAAAATCAGTGACCTTGGTTTTATTTTCCTGCGCAGAAGCCCGGGGAGCTGCATATCCGGTACATTGTTACACAAGTTTTTTTAGTATTGCAAATCGAAAGTCGAAATTTGACCGTAATTGAGAACTTCCATCGGATCAAATCTCAATTTTCGACTCTCGATTGCTCTATGCGCTGTTTAAATAACTTATTTAACAGCGCACTAGTGTCTGTCGGCCGTCCCCTCCGGACGGTTTTTTTATGTTAGATTTCTTGTCTTAATACCGTCTATTAATACAGAAAGTTTAAAAAGGGTCATGGGTCCTGTGTTTTGGGTTCCGGAAAGAATTTTAAAACTTAAAACATAAACCGGATTTACTTTTGTTTTGCGTTCTATGATTAAAGATAGTAAAATGCTTTTGTTTGAACGCCGGGTTTTTTAGCGGAGGGACGGCCGTGACGGAGAGAGAAGCGCTGATCGCTCTCAATCTTGTTTCCGATATAGGCAGCAGGAGACTGAAGGCGCTGTCGGAACGCTTCGGCAGTCCGCAGGATATATTCTCGGCCACCTCGGCGCAGTTGACCGCCGCTGGAGTGAGCGCGGGATCTGCGCAGAAGATAAGTTCTTTCAATGAAATGCTGCTGCGGGAGGAGTTGTCCTCGGCAGCCGGGCTGGGAGTAAAGATAATCACCTGCCTGGACCGGGAATACCCGTTGAACCTTTCCGCGATCCCGGGATATCCGCTTGTGCTTTATGTGCGCGGAGAGATCAGGGAAGAAGACCGTTTCGCCGTCGCCGTGGTGGGCAGCAGAAGAGCGTCTTTGTACGGTCTCTCCTGCGCGGAAAAGTTTTCTTATAGCTTAGCCGCTTCAGGCTGGTGCGTGGTTTCCGGTATGGCGCGCGGTATCGATACGCAGGCGCATCGCGGGGCGATCAAGGCCGGGGGCAGGACCATTGCGGTGATGGGCAGCGGATTCGCCGATATTTATCCTCCGGAGAACAGGGGATTGGCGGGGGAGATCGCCGCCTGCGGTGCGGTGATCTCGGAATTTCCGCTTTCGGCAGCGCCTTTGAAGCATAATTTCCCGCGGCGCAACCGGATTATCAGCGGATTGAGCCTGGGAGTGCTGGTCGTGGAAGCGGCCAGGAACAGCGGGGCTTTGATCACCGTTGATTTCGCGCTGGAACAGGGCAGAGAGGTTTTCTCTCTTCCCGGCCGGATAGATTCAGCGACCGCCTGGGGGACCAATTCGTTGATCCAGCAGGGAGCGAAAACGGTTTGTTCGGCGGAGGATATAACCGGGGAGCTTCCTGAACGCGCCCCGCGGCGGCCGAAAGAGGAAATCGGGGACATTAAAAAAGAAAAGGACACGGCCGGATGTGATGTTTCATCCGATGAGGACGCCGTATTCGCGGTTATAGGCGAGGAGAAGTCCCACAAGGAAGACATTTTAGTTGAAACCGGGTTCTCCGCCGTGCGCGCAGCGGAATTGCTGCTGGCGCTGCAGTTGAAGAAGAAGGTCAGATCACTGCCGGGCGGCTACTTCACGAGGATATGATATGAAAGCAGTCAAGAAACTGGTTATAGTCGAATCTCCCACTAAAGCGAAGACGATCGGTAAAATATTAGGGGAAGGCTTTTCCGTGATGTCCTCTATGGGGCATCTGATCGATCTGCCGCAGCGCCAGCTCGGCGTTGACGTGGAGAACGGTTTTGTGCCGCGTTTCGTGGTGATGAAATCCAGGCAGACCATTCTCAGCGGCTTGAAGAAAGAATCGGTAAAGTCGCAGGAAGTATACGTGGCGACCGACCCCGACCGGGAAGGGGAAGCCATCGGTTGGCATATTAAGGAGAAACTGCCGGCGGACAAGAAAATACTGCGCGTGGTCTTTCACGAGATCACTCCCCAGGCGGTCAAGAGCGCGTTCGAGCATCCGCGTGAATTCGACGCCAGGATGATCGAGGCGCAAATCGGCAGGCGCGTCCTGGACAGGATCGTCGGTTATTACCTAAGCCCGCTGCTTTGGAAGAAGATGGCGCGCGGCTTGAGCGCCGGCAGGGTGCAGTCGGTAGTCCTGCGGATCATCGTCGAAAGGGAAAGGCAGATCGAAAGTTTCGTTCCCAGGGAATACTGGGAGATAGAGGCTTTACTGCGTAAGCCGCAGGATGCGGTTTTTACCGCCAAGCTGGATAAAGCCGGCGGGAACAAAATAGAGATCAAGAGCAGGGAAGAAGCGGATAAAGTGCTGGAGGCCCTCAAGGGGAGCGTTTTTACCGTCTCCGCGGTGACGCGCAAAGAAAAGAAACGTAATCCGGAGCCGCCCTTTATTACCAGCACCCTGCAGCAGGAAGGGTTCAACAAGCTGAAGTTCAATTCCAGCCGCACGATGCAGATCGCCCAGCAGTTATACGAAGGCGTGGACTTGGTAGGCGAAGGCCCGGTAGGTCTGATCACTTATATGCGTACCGATTCCACTAATGTGGCGGTTTCGGCGGTGGAAGAAGCGCGCGGTTTCATCAAGGAGAAATTCGGCGCCGGGTACCTTCCGGAGAAACCGAATGTCTATAAATCCCGCAAGAACGCCCAGGAAGCCCACGAAGCGATCAGGCCTTCTTCGGTTTCCCGTTCCCCCGAACAGCTGCGGGAACTGCTTACTCCCGAACAATACAAACTCTACGAATTGATCTATCGCAGGTTTATCTCCAGCCAGATGACCCCGGCGCGTTATTCCGTCACATCGGTAGCCATCAAGGCCGGAGATTATCTTTTCAGCGCTTCCGGCAGCAGGCTGGTTTTTGACGGCTGCCTGTCGGTCTACAAAAAAGAAGATGAAGAAGAGGGGGAAAGCCAGCCGGCGATCCCGGAATTGAAAGAAGGGGACATCCTGGAATTGCAGGATCTGAAACCTTCCCAGCATTTTACCAAGCCGCCGCCGAGGTTTTCCGACAGTTCTCTGGTCAAGATCCTGGAAGAAGAAGGCATCGGCAGGCCTTCCACTTACGCGCCGATCATCCATACGCTGCTGATGCGCGATTATGTGCGCAGGATCAAAGGTTATTTTCATCCTACCGAACTGGGCGGCAAAGTCTGCGATCTGCTGGTGCGTTATTTCCCCGGAATAATGGACGTCAAATTCACCGCGCGTATGGAAGAAAAATTAGACGGGATCGAAGAGGGGCAGCTCCGGCATAAACAGGTGCTGGAAGAATTCTTCCAGCCGTTTAAGCATGACCTCGATTTCGCCCAGGGGGACATCAAGAAGGAAGTCATAACCACCGGGGAAGCCTGCGAGAAATGCGGTAAGCCGATGGTGGTAAAATGGGGCAGGAAGGGGAAGTTCTTGAGCTGCTCCGGGTTCCCGGAATGCAAACACGCGAAGTCCATTACCACCGGGGTGAAGTGCCCGCAGCCTGACTGCACCGGGGAATTGGTGGAGCGGCATTCCCGCAGGGGCGTCTTTTACGGGTGCAGCCGGTATCCGGAATGCCGTTATGTCGCAAGCAATCTTCCTGGAGAGAGTAAATGACCGGCAGGTATGTGGAGCGGTTTTTGCGTTATCTCGAGATCGAAAAGAACTATTCTCCGCATACGCTGTTGAATTACCGGCTCGATCTGCATGATTTTGCCGACTTCAGCGGGGGGATCGAACCGGGCGATATAGGTTATCTGGAGGTCAGGAAGTATCTCGCCGCTTTGAAGGAAAAAAAACTCACTTCCCGCAGCGTGGCGCGGCGGCTTTCCTGCCTGCGTTCATTTTTTAATTTTCTCTGCCGGGAAGGCTTGGTGAAGAGTAATCCGGTGGCCGGCGTTTCCACTCCCAGACTGGACAGGCATCTGCCGGAATTCCTCACTGAAGAGGAAATTACACGTTTGTTCGACTCCGCCGCCGCCTTTTCTGCGCAAGAGCGGATCCGCCTGCGGGATAAGGCTATCCTGGAGGTTTTTTACAGCACCGGTATGCGTATTTCCGAGTTGTGCGGATTGAAACTTCCGGCGGTGGATTTCATCGGCGGTATAGTGAAGGTGTTCGGTAAGGGAAGGAAAGAGCGCATCGTTCCTATCGGAGAACCGGCCCTGCGCGCCATTAATGATTACCTTCTGAAGAGGGGATCCGGAAGCGATTCCGTTTTCCTGAATTTTAGAGGCGGCCCGATAACCACCCGCGGGGTAAGAATGGTCGTTGACAGGTATTTCAGGCTGGCCGGGATGAAAAAAGGTATTTCTCCGCATACTTTGCGCCATTCTTTCGCCACCCATTTGCTGAACCGCGGCGCCGACTTGAGGAGCGTGCAGGAATTGCTGGGACACGCCAATCTTTCCACCACGCAGATATACACGCACCTGACCACCGAACGCCTTAAGGCGGTCTACGATAAAGCCCATCCCAGGGCATAGGGAGAGAAGTTATGGTTTTTTTGTACGACTTTATCTTTTTCCTTATCGTTTTATTCTTTCTCCCGGTTTATTTATTAAAAGGAAAACTGCATTCCGGTTTTCTTTGCAGACTGGGCATTCTGCCTAAAGGGATTGTTTTTCGTTCTCCGGTATGGATACATACCGTCAGTGTGGGCGAGGCAATGGCGGTGAGGGATTTCATCGTTCTCTTGCGCGGGCGTTATCCGGGGGTGCAGATGGTGTTCTCCACCGTTACTCCCACCGGCAATCAGGTTGTGCGTTCCTTTGCCCGGCCGTCAGACGCGGTCATTTATCTCCCTTTTGATTTCAGCCTGATCGTGCGCGCCGTAGTGCGCCGTATGCGCCCGCGGCTATTTCTGGCAGCGGAGACGGAGTTCTGGCCTAATTTATTGACCACTTTGCATACCGCCGGTGTGCCGATAGCGGTAATTAACGGCAGGATCTCCGATCGTTCGCTGCGCGGTTATTCCAGCCTGGGACGCTTGATCAGCGGACTATTGCGCAAGGTAGATCGTTTTTGCGTGCAGACGGAAGACGACGCGCGCAGACTGGTGTCTTTGGGCGCAGAACGCGGGAAGATATCCGTGACGGGCAATCTAAAATTCGACGCCGGCGTCTCGGCGCTTTCCGAAGAAGCCGTCCGCGCCTGCAGGGAAACTCTGGGGTTGAAGGAAGAACGTCTTCTCGTCGCCGGTTCCACCCACGAAGGCGAGGAGGAACAGGTAATAGAGGCTTATGAAAAGACAGTCTCCGTAAGGGAAGGCCTGCGGCTGTTGATCGCTCCGCGGCATCCGCGCCGCGCGGGAGAGGTTTCTCTTTTGCTGAAAACGCGCGGTTTCTGCCCGGTTCTTATTTCCGGGCTGGAAAAGCCGGCAGCCGCAGCGGCGCTGCCGGGAAACGAAAAGACCGTGTTTGTGCTGGACAGCGTGGGGAAACTGTTCAATTATTACGGCGCCGCTTACGCGGTATTCGTGGGCGGTAGCCTGGTGCCCAGGGGCGGGCATAATATCATTGAGCCGGCCTGCTGGGCAAAACCGGTGCTTTGCGGACCGCATACTTTTAATTTCCGGGAAATAATTTCTCTTTTCGCGCGCGAGGATGCCTGTATAAAGGTGAATGGTCCCGCGCAATTGGCTGAAGCCTGGATCAGATTACTGGAGCATCCGGATTATGCCGCGGCCTACGGCGGGAAAGCCAGGATGGTGATCGACCGGCACAGCGGCGCCGGAGTCCGCACTCTGGAGATCGTCTCCGGGCTGGCGGGAATGAACACTTAAAGAGGAATGATTATGGTCAGGGAGTATTTACAGTCTATAGCCGAGGCAAAACGCGAAGGTATTGCCGCCGGAATGATCAGCGGGATATTACTGCCGTTTTCCTGGTTTTATGGCGGTTGTATCTTCCTGCTTGCCGGTCTGCGTTCATTACGCCGCAGAAAATTGCCTTGTGTCGTGATCAGCGTGGGAAATATTACCTGGGGAGGGACGGGTAAGACGCCGCTGGTGGAGTTTATAGCTTTGTTCCTGAAAAATAACGGCCGCAGCCCGGCCGTGTTGAGCAGGGGATACGGCGGCTCCGGAAAACTCGCGGCCGGGGACGAGCCGTTGATGCTGCGGCGCAGGCTGCAGGGCATCCCGGTGCTGACCGATAAAAAAAGGGAGCGTTCCTGTCTTAAGGCGGTGAAGGAGTTTAGCGCGGATACGGTCATTCTCGACGACGGATTTCAGCAGTGGGGGATAAAGAAGGATCTGGAGATAGTCGCCGTCGACGCGCTTAATCCTTTCGGCAACGGAAGGGTCATTCCCGCGGGTATGCTGCGCGAGCCGCTATCCGCGCTGAAAAGGGCGGATGTCTTTATTTTGACCCGCTGCGAGAGGGCCGGCGATATTGCGCCGCTTAAGCGTAAACTGGCGCAGTTCAGTCCCCGCGCCGGGATACTGGCCTGCCGCCACAGTGTGTCGGGGTTCTTTCCCGCCGCCGGAACAACCCGGGAGATGCTGGACGCGCGGGCTTTTTCCGGCAGTGAAGTGACCGTTTTTTCCGGGATAGCCGTGCCGGAGTCTTTTGAAGAGGGATTGCGCGCTACGGGAGCGCGCATAGCCGCTGCCTACAGGTTCCCGGATCACTACCTTTACGGCAGGCGCGAGATCGACGGGATCGTCGCCCGCAGCGCGGGGCAGGGATGCCGCGCGTTGATCACCACCGAGAAGGACGCCGCCAGGCTGCTTGTTCTATATGACGGCAAGCCGCCGGCGGAATTATGGGTAATGCGCATAGAATTGGAGTTTGAAGGCGATGACGCTGAAAGATTACGCGATAGATTGCGTGGGGTATACCTGTCTTAAGCTGCTGGGGCCGTTGTTGCGGCTGCTGCCTCCGGAAGAATGCCTGAAAGCGGGCGCTTTCCTGGGCGACATTTTTTATGTTTTTGATCCCGGGCACAGGGCCAAGGTGTACGATAACATAAGAACCGCGTTCGGCGGGCGACTCTCCCCGGAAGAAATAAGGAAGGAGTGCCGGGGTTTTTACCGCAGTTACGGCCAGAACCTGATAGAGCTTTTTCTTATTCCTTTGATGGATGATGCATATCTGCGCGAGTATATTACTATAGAAGGCCTGGAAAATGTGCGCAGGGCTTTTGCCGCCGGAAAAGGGGTGCTTTTGACCGGCGTCCACGAGGGGAACTGGGAATTATCCAATATAATCTCCGCCGCCCTGGGATTCCCTTTTAACCTTTTTGTCAGGGAACAGAGATATCCTTTACTGGGAAGTCTGCTTAACCATTACCGCCGGCAAAAAGGGTGCCGGATCATTGAACGCGGCCAGGAATTGCGCAGGCTGTTGGAAGTGCTGCGTAATAACGAGGCTGTGGGGATCAGCATCGATCAGGGGGGGCGCGGCGGGGTGAGGGTGGATTTCTTCGGCCGCGAGGCGTCAATGTCCGCCGGAGCGGTGAAGATCGCCATGAAATACGGCGCGGCGGTCATTCCGGTTTTCTATGAACGTCTCCGCGGGCCATATACCCGGATCCGGGTCCTGGAACCGTTTGAAATAAGAAAGAGCGGTGATGAAGAACTCGGCCTGCGGGAGAATCTGCAGAGGCTGGCGGGCGTTTTCGAGGAATGCGTGAGTTCCGCACCCAGGGAATATCTCTGGATGTACAAGATATGGAAATACGGCAGGCAGCGCAGCATCCTTTTGCTTAGCGACGGTAAGGCGGGGCATTTGCGCCAGTCGCAGGGGCTGGCGCAGCTGGTGTCGGAAACGATGCGCAAGAAAGGATATTTGCCGCAGGTCTGCGAGGCGGAAGTGAAGGTAACCCCGGCGCAGCGTTTTTTTATGACATTGGCAGTTTTATTCGGGGGGAAGGATTTTGCCTGCGGCAGGCTCTGGAGCCTGCCCGGGATGAGGAACGGCCTGCTTTACAATCAGCTTGGCCGCAAGAAATATGATGTTATAATATCCGGCGGTTCTTCTTTGGGCGCGCTAAATATCCTCCTCGGCAGGGAGAACCGCGGCGTGAGTATGACGGTTATGCGGCCGTCATGGGTGCCTTTGCGGAGTTTCGGGCTTGCGGTAGTTCCCGGACACGACCGTCCGGGGAAAGCGAAGAATGTTGCCGTGACCTGCTGCGCGTTGAGCCCGGTAGGCCCGGAATACCTGGCTAAAGCCGTGCAGGGGCTTAGCCCTTTTATCCGCAGGCTGCCGTATACATTGAACCTGGGGTTCCTGGCGGGCGGCGATACGCGTGGTTTTAAGCTGGAAACGGGACTGGTCGGAGCAGCCATTACCGGGTTAAAGAAAGCGGCGGAGCATTTAGATGCAGGAGTGATGGTTTCTTCTTCCCGCAGGACCCCGGCGGCGGTTGAAGACCTTCTGCGCAGGGAGATCTCGGGGTATGAACGCAAGGCGCTGCTGGTTATCGCCAATGAATCTAATCCTTCCGGTACCGTGGGCGGGATGCTGGCTCTTTGCAGGGCTGTGGTAATTACTCCGGAAAGTATCTCTATGGTTTCCGAAGCGGTCGCCTCAGGCAGGCATATCCTGGTCATCGATTCTCCGTTCCTGCCCGCCAAACACAGGCGGTTCCTTAATGAATTGGCGTTGCGTAAACGGATAATCCTCGTTGCCCCGGATGAAATAGAAAGTTCTCTTAATGCTTTGGATTTTGATTCTTCAGCCGCAGGGACGCAAGAGGATAGACAGTCGATAGCGGACAAGTTGGATAAACTATTATGAATATACTGCAGATCTTACCCGAATTAAACGTTGGCGGAGTGGAGACCGGGACCGTAGACCTCGCCGGCCGTTTGGTTTCGCTGGGGCATAAAGCGGTGGTTATTTCCTCCGGGGGGGCGCTGGTCAAGGAACTTGAATCCCGCGGGGCGGTGCATTACCGTCTTCCCGTGCACAAAAAGTCATTTTTTAATATTGTGCGTATGATCCGTCCGATAGAGGAAATAATAAGGAAGGAAAAAATAGATATCGTGCATGCGCGTTCGCGCGCCCCTGCCTGGCCCGCGTTCTTCGCCTGCCGCAGGACAGGAACGGTTTTTGTAACCACCTGCCACGGTTATTACGGAAAACATTTCTTCAGCAGCGTGATGGGCTGGGGGAAAAAGGTGATCGTTCCCGGCAATGTTATCGGCCGCCATATGATGGACGATTTCGGCGTGCCCTACGAGAGGATCAGGCTCGTGCCGCGCGGGGTGGAATTGTCCAGATTCACTTATTCGGCCCCGGATGAAAAGAGAAAGAAGGTTTTCAATGTCGGCATCATCGGCCGGATAACTCCCCTGAAAGGGCACCTTTTTTTCATTAAAGGAATGGCTAAATTGGCCAGGCTGGTGCCTGAACTGAAGGTCTGGGTGGTGGGCGACGCTCCCGAATCCAAGGCCGCTTACAAAGAACAGTTGCTGCTTTTGACCAAGCGCCTCGGGCTTTGGAATTGCACCAGTTTCCTCGGCACGCAAAAGGATATCCCCGCGCTGCTTTCCGAACTTGATTTGTTGGTTTTATCCACGACCACACCGGAGGCTTTCGGCAGGGTGATCATAGAGGCGCAGGCTTCCGGCGTCCCGGTGGTGGCCAGCAAAGTAGGCGGGGTGGTGGATATCATCGAGGACGGGGTAACGGGCCTGTTGGTTCCTCCTTCGGACCCGGCGGCGATCGCCCTGGCGGCGGCGCGTATTTACCGGGACCCCAGGCTGGCCCGCCGTCTTTCCGAAGCCGCGTACGTAAAGGTGAAAAGTAAATATACGGTCGAGAATATGGCCGCGGGAACTTTGGAAGTATACAATGAATGCTTGAATGAGCGCAGGGCTTTGATCATCAAGTTAAGTTCCATAGGAGACGCTGTTTTGTCCACGGCGGCGATCGGAGCGGTAAAACGCAGGCTCGGACCCGGATTCCGCGTCAGTGTCTTGACCGGAGAGCCTTGCCGCGAAGTATTGCTGCGCTGCCCGTATGTAGATGATTTGATCGTCTGCGACCTGAAAAACAAGGATAAAGGACTGGCCGGGGTCCTGAAGTGGGGCTCCGTTCTAAGGCGCCGCGGTTTCGATATCGCCATAGATTTCCAGAATAACCGCAAGAGCCATCTTTTGAGTTGGCTGAGCGCAGCTCCCCAGCGTTTGGGATACCGTAACGGTAAACTGGGGCGGCTGCTGAACCGCGGTATTAAAGACCTGCCCGGCTGCTGCGGCCCTGTGGAACATCAGTTCCGCGTCCTGGGTCCGCTGGGAATGTCGTATGCTTCTGAAGCTTTGGAACTTTGGCCGGATAACGCCGACGAAGCTGCCGCGCGGGAAGTGCTTTCCCAGGCCTGGGCGGCGGAGAATCAGGCGCTGGTAGGCATTAACATCAGCGCCAGCAAGCGCTGGACAAGCAAGAACTGGCCGGAGGAGAAGATCGCCGGTTTAATAAACCTGCTTTGCGGACGGGACATCCGCGTAGTGCTTACCGGCACCGAGAGCGAACGTAAACAGGCGGAACGGATCATCGGAATGGTCAAATCTCCGAAGTCGGTGATCAACGCCTGCGGAATGACCGCCGATATCAACCAGCTTGCCTGTTTAATAGGAAAATGCCGGGTATACGTTTCCTGCGATTCCGCCGCTCTGCACGCCGCCGCAGCGCGCAAGGTCCCGCTGGTGGCTTTGTTCGGGCCTACAGATCCGCGCAGGCATATGCCTCCGGCGGAGAAGTGCGCGGTGATCGCGAAGAAACTAAAATGCGTCCCTTGCTATAAGAATTCCTGCCGGACGAAGGCCTGTATGCGCGGGATCTCCCCGGAAGAGGTCTTTGAGGCGGTTTGCCGGCTGATGGTATGAATATTCTTTTTCTGGCCAATCATATTAATGTGGGGGGGATCGCCAACTATTGTTTTTTTCTGGGGTCGGCCCTGAAAAAAAGAGGGCACGGGGTTTTTCTGGCTTGCGCCCCGGCTGTTTGTCCCGGAGAACAGGCCAATCTCGCTAAGTTTTCCGCCTCTGGAATAAGCGTGATCGATATCCCGATAAGGACAAAATCCGCTCTCAGCCTCAGGGTGCTTTTGAGCCTGGTAAAGCTGGCCCCTGAAATAGGCGGGCGGCGGATAGATATACTGCATGCCAATACCAGGGTGACCCAGGTACTCGCCGCCGGGATTAAAAGTCTTACCGGCAGGCCGTATATTTCCACCTGTCACGGATTCTTCAAACCCAGGCTGCTGCGGCGGATACTGCCGTTCTCCGGCAGCAGGGTGATCGCGGTGAGCAGCCAGGTGAAAGAACATCTTATCCGCGACCTGCGGGTCAGTCCGGAAATTATCAGGCTGGTGCCCAACGGAATAGACACGGATTTCTTTTCGCCGGGATTGCGCCGCAGCGCGGAGAAGGCCGCGCGCAGCAGTCTAAGGCAAAGCCTCGGCCTGCCGGACGCAAGGATAATCGGCACCATCGGCAGGCTTTCCGACGTCAAGGGGCACCTGTATTTCGTGGAGGCAATGCCGGCCATCCTGCAGGCGTTCCCGGACGCCGCGTTCCTGATAGTCGGCGAAGGCAGGATGAAAGAGGCGATAATTGCCCGGGCGCGGGAACTGGGCGTGCTGGAGAAACTTTATTTGAAGGATTCTGTTTCCGACACCAGGCAGGCGCTTTCCGTTATGGATCTCTTCGTGATGCCTTCTTTGTCGGAAGGGCTGGGGTTGAGCCTGATGGAGGCGATGTCCTGCGCCCTGCCCGCGGTGGGGTCGGATGTGGGCGGGATAAGAACATTGATAAGGCACGGAGAGAACGGGCTGCTGGTGAAGCCCGCGGATCCTCCGGCGCTCGCCGCCGCCGTAAAGACATTACTGGCGGATGAGAGGATGATGTCGGCCCTGGGCGCGCGCGCCAGAGAATATATCAGCGCCGGTTTTTCACTGGAAGGGATGGTTTGCGGGACAGAGGAGGTATATAAAGAATGTTTACCTGGATAAAACGCGTTATTCTGGCGCTCCTGGGGATCATCGCGGGGGCGTTGGTTCTGCTGGCCGTCGTCCTGCGGTTCAATTATACCCCGGCTATATTGATGTATCATTCGGTGGCTCCGGGAGCCGGCGCGTCCAGCCGCCTGGCGGTTTCTCCGGAAACATTCGATAAACAGATGCGGTTTTTGAAGACGCGCGGTTTTCACGTGATCCCGGCGGAAGAATTCTCCCGTAATATAAAAATGAACCGGAAAATGCCGCCGCATACCGTGGCGATAACTTTCGACGACGGCTATAAGGACAATTACACGGAAGCTTTCCCGGTGCTGAAGAAATACGGACTGCCCGCGTCCATATTTATCATTATCAACGAAGTCGGCAGGTCCGACCGCCTTTCCTGGGATGAGATCAGGCTGATGCAGGCTTCCGGCTTGATCAGCTTCGGCAGCCACACCTTGCGGCATTGCATACTTCCGGAAGTGGCTTCCGCCGAAGATCTCTCCGGTGAGCTTGCCGGATCACGCAGGATATTGGAGGACAAACTGGGCAGACCGGTAAAGATGTTCGCTTATCCCTGCGGTTTTTTCGACTGGAGGGTCAAGGACGCGGTGCAGAAAGCCGGCTACGAATTTGCCTTCGCCACCCATCCCAGGCAAAAAACAGGGGATAAAGATCTGCTGGCGTTGAAACGAATACGTATCTCGGAGCATTCCGGCAGTTCTTTCGTGTTCTGGTTCCAGGCGAGCGGCTATTATAATTTTATACGCGAACACAGGCATAGATAAGATGAACGCTCATAGTCGGCGGAGGTCAGGCAGGACCGGGAAGATCGCGGTTTTCAACGTGAATTGGCTGGGGGATGTTTTGTTTTCCACCGCCGTGATCGCCAACTTAAGCCGTATCTTTCCGGACAGCAGGATTTCCTGTATACTTCCGCCGAGATGTTTTCCTGTTCTTGAGGGTAACCCGCACATAGAGCGGCTTATCGCTTTTGACGAGAAAGGCGGGCAGCGCGGGTTCTTCGGCAAGATGAAATTCATAAAAGAAATCTCTTCCGCCGGGTTCGACGCCGTCTTCCTGCTGCACCGTTCTTTCAGCCGCGCCTTGCTTTGCCGATTAAGCGGTGTCCCGGAGCGGATAGGGTATTACACTTCCAAGAGAGGATTTTTGCTGACCTGCGCCCCGCAGGCACCAGACCCGTTGAAAGTCCACCGCATAGATTATTACCTGGGCGTATTGGAAGGCGCGGGTTTTCCGGTCTGCGTCAGGGACCCGGAATTATTCGTTCTGCCTGAAGAAGAGCGCGCGGCAGGTTTATTCCTTGAAGAAAACGGCGTAAAACCGGCGGAGCTTTTGGTCGGCATCAATCCCGGTGGCAATTGGATGCCTAAACGCTGGCCTGTAGAATACTGGAGATCGCTGGCAGGAATGCTGGCAGAAGAGGCCGGATGCCGCATAGTGATCACAGGCGGAGTTCAGGACATTCCTTTGGCGCAGGAGATCGCTTCCGGTGTGCGCGCCGGTCTTCCCGCGGTCATAGCCTGCGGCCGTTCCGGCATAAGGCAATTCGCCGCAGTCAGCCGTAGACTGGATCTGTTCATTTCCGCAGATTCCGGGCCGCTGCATATCGCTAATTGCGCGGGGGGGAAAGGGCGCATAATAGCTCTTTTCGGGCCTACCGACCCGCTGCTCACCGGGCCCAGGCCTGCGCAGAGAAGCGAGGTCATCCGCGGTGAATGCGGCTGTAAAATACCCTGCTACAAGACAGACTGCGTTGATAACCGTTGTATGAAAAGTATACAACCGCAGCAAGTCCTGCTCAAAGCCCTGGAAATACTCGCTAAAGTCCGGCGTTGAAGAGCGTCCCGGCCGCGTAAAAGTTCTTGAAAAAGGGTTTGTATAAGTTAAAATAAAACATTACAAGTATTGAGTATTAAAGATCGATCGAGTATTGAGCAGTGTGTATAGAGTAAAAACAATGCCGGGAGCGGGTATTCTTTACTTCATACTCAAGCCTCTATACAGTGCTTTTTGCCGGAGACAATAATGTGTCCTTTGTATGATAGAAAAAAACACAGGCATTTAGACGCGGGTAACGCCGATTTCCGTCTGATACACAGCAGGGAAATAGCGGTGGTCGGCGTTTCCGAAAAAGAATTTAAATTAGGCTACCGCATATTCAAGGATCTGATAAAACACGGCTTTAATGTGCAGGGGATCAATCCGCGCAACGGTCATATCCTCGGCAGGCAGATCAAGCGCAGTTTAAGAGAACTCGACGCGGTCCCCGACCTGGTAATTACCATTGTGCCGCCAGAGGTCACCCTGGAGATAATCGAGGAATGCAGGTCTATGGGGATCAAAGAGATATGGATGCAGCCCGGCTCGGAATCCCCCGAAGCCGTCAAGAAAGCGACTGCTTACGGTATCAAGACTACCGCAGGCGCCTGTTTTATGAAGCAGGCCGGGATCTGGCAGTAAAAATACGGAGAATATGATTATGCGTAAAAATGTCTTCCTGGGAATTAAAGTGATAGGGACCTGGTTTATAATCTCCGGAGCGCTGGGGGTATTGTCGCTGCTGGACCTGCGTTCTTTCTATATGAACAATATCGGTGCTTTCCCTTTTCCTTATTCGCATATAAGGCTGTTTACCGATTCTTTGATCCCGGTATTTTCCCTGGTGGGAGGTATCTATCTGCTCAAGCAGAAAGATTGGGGCAGGAAGTTCATTCTCGCTGTCTGTCTGTTAAGCCTGGCGCTGATAGCGGTGAGTTTTATCCCTTTTTCCGGGCGTAATATCTTCGTTTCGCTTAAAGAATACACGGAGAAGAATTATGAGGAGCAAAAACAGGAAGTGACCCGGCGCTATAAGGACGAATATCAGAAGGAGACCCTGCAAAAGCTGGAACAATCGCACCAGCTTACGGTGTCGTCGCTTCCCGGGCTGCTTGTGCTGTTGATGTCGATCTCCATTTCCTGGAATTCCTGGGTTATTTTTTATCTGGCGAAGGGGCGCGGCCGCGCGTTTTTCAGCGAAACTGAAGGCGAAGAGGCGGCACAGAATGCTGAATAGAGCGGCGGTTCTGTTAAAAACCGGCGCGTGAAGATAACGCCGGAATAGTATTTCCCGCCTTGAATCCCGGCAATCTGATGGTTGACTGGCAGTCTGTTTTGTGCTAAAGTTATTACTTCCTGCATAAGCGATCGTTTGTGTCCCGCGGATACATCGGAGAAACAAGAGTGCTTGATCTCAGTAAGGTTAGGACATATTCCGTCAAGACCCGGAAAAGTAAAGTTTCCGCCGGTGATTTCGCCCGCCCTCCCAGAAAGGGCGCGGGTTTCGTTTCTTTTTTCTCCTCTTTGCCGGGTATCTTGCGGGCCGCCGATCTGCGTTCGATAGTGGACGCCGCGGTGCGGGCAAGGCGCGGGAATAAGGCGGTTATTTTTATGGCCGGAGCGCACGTCATAAAATGCGGTCTCGGCCCGGTGATCATCGAGTTGATGAAAAAAAAGATCATCACCTGCGTTTGTTTGAACGGCGCCGGGGTGATACATGATTTTGAAATAGCCCTGCAGGGCAAGACTTCCGAGGATGTTGCGGCAGGGTTGGCCGCGGGCGATTTTGGCATGGGCAGGGAGACCGCAGAGTTCATTAATAACGCCGTCAAGAATGGCGCGGCCGCGGGACAGGGGTTCGGCTGCGCCGTGGGCTCGCGCATCAACGGCGCGAAACTTCCCCACAGACGTTTAAGCGTGCTGGGCGCCGCCGGAGTTTACGGCATTCCGGTCTGCGTGCATGTGGCCATCGGCACGGATATCATACACCAGCATCCGTCTTTCGATCCAGCGGCAGCGGGGCAGGCGAGTTACGCGGATTTTCTGGCTCTGACCGGGGAAATACGCGGGTTGAACAACGGCGGAGTGCTGTTGAATTTCGGTTCGGCGGTAATTATGCCGGAAGTATTCCTGAAGGCTTTGAATCTGGCGCGCAACCTGGGCGCGGAAGTGAAGAATTTCACGGCCGCTAACTTCGATATGATACAGCAGTACAGGCCGGCGCAGAATATCGTCTGCCGTCCGGTGCTGCCCGGTGGCAGAGGCTATTATATTATAGGGCATCATGAAATAATGCTGCCGCTTTTCGCGCAGGCGGTAATGGAAAAGATATGAAAATATCCGGGTATGAAAAAATAATTTCCGCATACGATAAAGCGCGTATCCTGGTTATCGGCGACCTTATCCTGGACGAGTACATACAGGGTAAGGTGGACCGGATATCCCCGGAAGCGCCGGTGCCCGTGGTTTGGGCGGAGAAGCACAGTTTCGTGCCCGGAGGGGCGGCGAACGTGGCGTATAATATCAGCGCCCTGGACGCCGAGGTCTGCCTGGCGGGGGTGGTCGGCGCCGACAAGAACGCGGCGGTCCTATCGTCCGCCTTGAAAGAAAGGGGCGTGGATGTTTCCGGCATAGTCCGCGACCCGCGCAGGCATACTACCGTAAAGACCCGCATTATCGCCGGGCATCAGCAGGTAGTGAGGGTGGACTGGGAGCACACGCATCCGCTTTCCGCGCAGACGAATAAAAAGATACTTGATTTCGTCGCCGCCAACATCGACGGTTTCTCCGCGGTGATCATCGAGGATTACGGGAAGGGCGTCGTCAACAGCCAGCTGCTCGCCGGCGTGCTTTCTCTCGCCGGTAAAAAAGGCAAGATCGTGAATGTCGACCCCAAAGAGGAACATTTTCAGCTCTACAGGAAGGTCACATCCATAACTCCCAACCGCAAGGAACTGGAGAACGCGGTAAGGAACCTGAAGCTGACCGATACCACGAATAATTTTAAAGTTAACAGCGACAAGATCTCCACCCTGGAAGAAGTGAAGGCGGCGGCCGGGCAGGTTATGCGTTACCTGGACTTGGAATCCATACTGGTGACTATGGGAGAACAGGGTATGGCCCTTTTCGAGAAGGACGGCGGGAGTATCAGCATCCCCACGGTGGCGCAGGAAGTGTTCGATGTTTCCGGCGCGGGGGACACGGTGATCTCGGCTTTTACGCTGGCCCTGGCCTGCGGCGCTAAGAAAGCGGAGGCCGCGCATATCGCCAATTTTGCCGCCGGGATAGTGGTAAGCAAACTGGGCACTGCCGTTACCAACAGGGAAGAATTGTTACGCAAGATCAAAGAGTGTTCATCCCGGGAGGTGCGTTGATGGATGTGATCGGCGTGATCCCCGCCCGTTACGCTTCAAGCAGGCTGGAAGGCAAAGTGCTGGCGGATATTTCCGGCAAGCCGATGATCCAGCATGTCTGGGAGCGGGCGCGCCGCGCAAAGCTGCTGGATGATCTGCTGGTCGCCTGCGACGACGAAAGGGTCGCCGAGACGGTAAAGAGATTCGGCGGTAAGGCGGTGATGACCGCCAAGGCGCATACCTGCGGCACCGACAGGATCGCCGAAGTCGTTTACCCGCTGGACGTCAAAGCCGTGGTAAATATACAGGCGGATGAACCGCTTTTGCAGCCGGTGATGGTCGACCAGCTGGCGCAGGCCTTGCTCGGCGACGGCTCGGCGGTGATGGTCACGCTGGCGAAGAGGATAGAGAAAGAATCCGAGATAAACGATCCGAACGTGGTCAAGGTCGTTTTTGACAGGAATAACCAGTCGATATATTTCTCGCGGGCCGCCATTCCGCACCGCGCGGCAAACTCCGAAGTGGCGTCGCCGGCATATTATAAGCACATCGGGATGTACGGTTACACGAAAGACTTTCTTTTTACATACAAGAATATGCCGCCTTCTTCGCTGGAGAAGATCGAGAAACTCGAACAGCTCCGGGTTCTGGATTCCGGTTACCGCATCAAGGTGATAGAGACGCGCTGCGAGACTATCAGCGTGGATACCGCCGAGGACCTGGAACGGGTAAAAGCGGCTATGGAGGCGGCGGAGAAATGAAAGCGCTCACGAGAGAAGTATCTATAGGCGGGAAAGTGAAAGCGGGAGGGGGACGCGGGCCGGTGCTTATTGCCGGGCCGTGCGTAATCGAATCCGAACGGCACTGCCTTTCCGTAGGCCGTAAGATAAAGGATATCGCGGCGGCGCACGGTATCCCGTATATATTCAAGGCCAGTTATGACAAGGCCAACCGGCTTTCCGGTAATTCTTTCCGCGGGCCGGGCATCAAGGCGGGATTGAAGATCCTCGCCGGGGTCAAGAAGACGCTCGGCGTTCCGCTGTTAAGCGACGTGCATTGCTGCGAACAAGTCGCGGCGGCCGCCAGGGTCCTGGATGTCCTGCAGATCCCCGCTTTTCTCTGCAGGCAGACCGATCTGGTCGTTGCAGCCGCGCGCAGCGGCAGGGCGGTAAATATCAAAAAGGGGCAGTTTCTTGCTCCCTGGGATATCGCTCCGATCGTCGCGAAAGCCGAGGCCTGCGGCAACAGGAAGATATTGCTTACGGACAGGGGTTTTTCTTTCGGCTATAATAATCTGGTCAGCGACCTGCGCAGCCTGGCTATAATGCGCCGCACCGGTTATCCGGTGATTTACGACGCGACGCACAGCGTGCAGCTTCCGGGAGGCAAAGGCGGCTCTTCTTCCGGACAGAGGGAATTCGTGGAAGGGCTGGCGCGCGCCGCCGTCGCCTTCGGCTGCGACGGTCTTTTCCTGGAAGTGCACCCTGACCCCGATAATGCCCCCTGCGACGGGCCGAATATGATAGGGTTCGAGATGCTCGATGATCTGCTTTTCCGGGTGCGCGGGATACACGACAGTTTGAAAGAGGGTGCATAAATGGATCTATTGAAACGGGCCAAACAGGTTTTCGATATAGAAGCGAAAGCCGTGCTGGGGATGAAAGACACCCTTAACGGCGATTTCCGCCGCGCGGTCGAGATCATCAGGTCCTGCAAAGGCAGGGTGGTGGTCACCGGTATGGGTAAGGCGGGTATCATAGGGCAGAAACTTTCCGCTACCCTCGCTTCCACCGGGACCCCGAGCCTTTTTCTGCATTCCGCGGAAGCTATCCACGGCGACCTGGGCAGGGTCACCAGGGAGGACGCCGTGGTCATTCTTTCCAACAGCGGCGAGACCGACGAAGTCCGCAGGCTGCTGCCGATACTTAAGAAGATGGGGACGAACGTCGTCGCCGTGACCGGGAACGTGTCTTCGTCACTGGCGAAATACAGCGATGCCGTGTTGAACACGTACGTGCATAAAGAAGCCTGCCCTTTGGGGCTGGCGCCGACTTCTTCCACCACCGCGATGCTGGCGATGTGCGACGCGCTGGCGGTCTGCCTGGTGGACCTGCGTAATTTCAGGGAACAGGATTTCGCTTTTTATCATCCGGGCGGTGCGCTGGGCAAGAGGCTGCTCTTGAAGGTCGAGGATATTATGCGCAAGGGCTCCGCCAACCCGGTGGTCACGGAGAACACCAGGGTCTCCGCGGTGCTGTTGAAGATCACGCACGCGCGCGCCGGCAGCGCTTCTGTCGTGGACGCCAAAGGCCGCTTGAGCGGTATATTCACCGACGGAGACCTGCGCCGCAACCTGGAATCCGGCCTGCAGATCACGGAATTGCCGGTCAAGAAAGTGATGACGGCTGATCCGGTACGCGTGAAACCTCAAATGCTGGCCGCGGAAGCCGTCCGCCTGCTGCAGGAGAAAAAGATAGACGAACTTCCCGTGGTGGACGATAGATCCAGGCCCGTGGGCCTGCTTGATGTCCAGGACCTGCTGAAAGCCGGGTTAATATAATGACGGCCGGGACCGCTCTGCCTGCTGCCGCAGCCGGATTGAAAGATAAAGCGGGCAAAGTCGGGCTGTTGCTGCTGGACGTCGACGGAGTGCTCACTGACGGCAGGATCATTTACGATTCCCGGGGCCGCGATTCCAAGTTCTTCGACGTGCACGACGGCCTGGGGGTTTACCTGTTGAAGAGGGCAGGCATTCCCACGGTCCTGATAACCGCCAAGGGGTCGAAGGCGATCAAACCACGCGCCAGGGATATGCGGGTGGATGCGGTTTACGAGAACGTTTCCCCGAAAAGTTCCGTGCTGGATAAGATCCTTGTAAAATACGGCAGAAGCGCCGAAGAGGCGTGTTTCGTGGGCGACGATCTGGTAGATCTCTGTATGATGAAAAGGGTCGGAATGCCGGTCGCGGTAGCCAACGCCTGCGAAGAAATAAAACGCGCCGCCGTATACGTGACGGCCCGTTCCGGAGGCAGGGGAGCGGTGCGCGAGGTCGCGGAATTGATCCTGAAGGCGCGCGGCCGATGGGAAGAACTTATCGGAAAGTATTATGACGTATAAAGGCATCCTGGCCGTCTTTTTATTGCTGGCGCCGCTGGCCGCAGCCGCGGCGCAGAACGCGCAGGAAGCCAAACAACAGGATGCCCCGCAGCAGATAAACGATTTTTCCATATCCGGTTACGGGGAAAAAGGCAGGAAGTCCTGGGATGTCTCCGGAAAAAGCGCCGACATCCTTGACGATAAAGTCAACCTTAAGGAAGTAAAAGGCAATCTTTACGGCGAGGACGATAATGTCAGCTTGACCGCCGACAAGGGGGTTTTTCACAGGGAAGCGGGGGTGGTGCATTTGGAAGACAATGTTTTCATCACCACCACTTCCGGGGTCACGCTCACCACCGATTCGCTTGATTGGGACAGGAAGAACCAGCTGGTCGCCACTCCCGATGAGGTGAATATCGAACGGGAGAATATGATCGCCAACGCCCTGGGGGCCAGCGGCAGGCCGGAATTGAGCCAGGTCACTCTGAAAAAGAACGTCAAGGCGGAGATAACCCCGGATAACCCGGCCGCGGCGGCGGAGGATAAGGTCAAGGTCGTCGTTACCTGCGACGGGCCGCTGGATATAGATTACGCCAAGAACGTGGCGGTCTTCAAGAACAACGTCAAGATAGACAGGCCGGACGCCCAGGTCTACAGCGACGAGATGACGGTGTATTTTTCCCGCAGGGAAGGCGCGGCCAAGAGCGGCAGGGATATCAACGGCAGCCTGGATAAAATAGTCGCCAGGGGCAACGTTAAAGTCGTCCGGGGAGAGAACATTTCCTACAGCGATGAAGCGGTATACAACGCTTCCGACGGACGCATAGTATTGTCCGGTAAGCCGAAGCTGATCATCAATTCCACGGAGAAGATGAATGCATCTTTTGGAAACTAAGGACCTTTGCAAGAGTTATGACGGCAGGGAAGTCGTCAAAGGGATCAATATCCTGGTAAAACGCGGTGAGATCGTGGGGCTGCTCGGGCCCAACGGGGCGGGAAAAACCACCACGTTTTATATGATCGTCGGTATTATCCCGCCCAACCGGGGGGAGATCATTTTCGATAATCAGGATATAACCGGCTTAAGTATTCATGAGAGGGCGCGGTTCGGTATCGGTTATCTTGCCCAGGAAGCCTCGGTGTTCAGGAAACTCACGGTGGAAGAGAACATTATGGCGATACTGGAAACGCTACCCATCAACCGTATGGAACGCGAAAAACGCCTGAAGAGCCTGCTGAAGGAATTGAACATCGCGCACCTAGCCAAGAACAAGGCGTTCACGCTCTCCGGCGGGGAAAGACGGCGGCTGGAGATCACGCGCGCGCTGGTCACTAACCCGTCCTTTATACTGCTGGACGAGCCTTTTTCCGGCATCGATCCGATAGTGGTCAGCGAAGCGCAGGGCATAATCAGGGACCTGCGTAACCGCGGCCTGGGGATATTGCTTACCGATCATAACGTGCGGGAGACCCTTTCCATAACCGACAGGGCTTATCTTATCGCGGACGGAAAGATCCTTATCTCCGGCACTGCGGCGGACTTGATAAATAATCCCAAGGCCAGGGAAGTTTACCTGGGAGAGAAGTTCAGTATGTAGAGGCAGAGGGCCGCGGAAACGGCGTTCTAAAGAGTGAACGCGGCAGCTAACATCGTATCGACAATAGAAAATAGAGATTAGACCGCCGGCCGAGAAATAAAATCACCGCGCACAACAGTCTCAAGAAAGGCAAGTATCATGAAAACGGAAACAAAGAAAGTGGACAGTACGATCAGGGAAATAACGGTGGCGGTATCCGGCGAAGTCGTGAAGAATAAATTCGACAGCGCCTTCAAACAGATAGGCACGCAGGCGAAATACCCGGGTTTCCGGACGGGGCACGTGCCGCGCGAGATCCTGGAGAAAAAGTTCTACGCCGCCGCGCACGAACTCGTATTGAAAGAGCTGCTGCCGGAAGTTTACAATAAAGCGGTCGAACAGGAGAAGCTCGATGTGGTGGCGCTGCCGGAGTTCTCGGACGTTAAGCTTGATCAATCCGCGCTTTCTTTCAAGGCGAAAGTGGACGTCAGTCCGGAGATAAAACTGGGTGAATATAAGGGTATAAAACTGGAGTATAAGAGGATAAGCGTTGACGCCGACGAAGTGAACCGCAACCTGGAAACCATCAAAGAATCCCGCAAGGCGGAGGCGGCGGACGACGATCTGGCGCGCAGCCTCGGGTATCCGGAGATAGCGGAATTGAAAAAAGCCCTGGAACGCCAGATCGCCCTGCGCAAAGAGAACCAGCAGCGCCAGGCGGTGGAGAGCGCTTTGCTTGAGGGGCTGTCCGGGAAACTGGATTTTAAACTGCCCCAGCCGCTGGTCGACCGTCAGCTTAACGATATGCTCCGCCAGACAAAGATGGATCTGGCGATGAAGGGCGTGCCGGCCGAAAAACTGGAAGCCGAGGAAGCGGAATTAAGAAAGAAGCTGGAGCCGGAAGCCAGGACGCAGGTAAAGATGTATCTTGTTTTGTCGGAGGTGGCCAGGAGAGAAAAGATAGAAGAGGATGAACACCTGCCGCGCAAGGTCATCGAATTCCTGATGAAGAACGCGGAGTGGAAAATAAAGGATTAGTGCGTAAAGTATTCTTTCCGGTCCGTGCCTCCGGCGCGGCCGGGACCCTTTAAGGAGGTGCGTTGATGACTGAAAAAATGCAGACGCTTGTTCCGATGGTCATAGAGCAGACTTCGCGCGGCTATGAAAGGGCGTATGATATATACTCCAGGCTGTTGAAGGACAGGATCATCTTCATCGGCACGCCGATAGACGATAACATCGCCAACCTGGTCATCGCCCAGATGCTTTTTCTGCAGATGGAGGACGCCAAGAAGGACATAAATATTTACATCAATTCCCCCGGAGGAGTGGTGACCGCCGGCCTGGCGATATACGATACAATGCAGTTTATGAAATGCGACGTGGCCACTTATTGCATCGGGCAGGCCGCGAGCATGGGCGCCATTCTTATCGGCGCCGGCACTAAAGGCAAGAGGTTCGTCCTGCCGCATTCGCGCATTATGATACACCAGCCCTGGGGAGGCGTGCAGGGAGTGGCGGAGGACATCTCCATCCATGCCCGCGAGATCCTTAAAATGCGCGATAAGATCAACGATATCCTCGTCAAGCATACCGGGCAGAGCCTGGAAAGGATACAAAAAGACAGCGACCGGGATTTCTTTATGTCGGCCGAGGAAGCGAAAGAATACGGATTAGTGGACGAAGTGATCATCAGCAAGAAATAACGTTTCAGCATCGGGAGGTTTCGAAAATGAGGAAGAATTATCTGTTGACGCCGGGGCCGACCCCTTTACCGCCGGAAGTGTCTTCGGCGCAGGCAAGGCCGATCATTCATCATCGCACGCCCCAGTTCCAGGCGGAATTGAAAGAAGCATTTGCCGGCCTGAAATATATTTTCCAGACGGAGAGGGATGTTTTCGTGCTTTCTTCCTCCGGCACCGGAGCGATGGAGACCGCGGTGGCCAATTTATTGTCCCCGGGAGATACGGCGCTGGTCGTGGAAGGCGGAAAATTCGGCCAGAGATGGAGCGAGATCTGCAGGGCTTACGGCATAGAGGCGGAAGTGATAGAAGTGGAGTGGGGCAAAGCGGCGGATCCGCGGGCTGTAAGCGCGGCCCTGAAAGCAAAGCCGTCGATCAAAGCGGTATTCGCCACTCTCTGCGAAACTTCCACCGGCGTGACTTTCGATATCCGCGGACTTGGGGAAGCCGTGCGCGATTCCTCGGCTGTCCTGGTGGTGGACGCCATCAGCGGGCTGGGCGCGATAGAATTGAAGACCGATGCCTGGGGAGTGGATGTCTGTGTTTCAGGTTCGCAAAAAGGGTTGATGCTTCCTCCCGGACTGGGATTCATTTCCGTAAGCGCCAAGGCCTGGAAACTGGTGGAGACGTCGAAGTCCCCGCGTTATTACTGGGACTTGAGGCTGGCTAAGAAGGCCATAGATAAGACCGATACCGCTTTTACCCCGGCGATCACTCTGTTGATCGCCCTGAATGAAAGCCTGAAGATAATGAAGCGGGATGGTCTGGAGAATATTTTCGCCAGGCATCACAGGCTGGCGGAGGCGGTGCGCGCGGCGATGAAGGCGCTGGGGCTGGTGCTTTTCGCCCCTTCCGCGGCTTCCGACGTGGTCACTTCCGTCAATGTCCCCGCCGGAGTGGACGGGGAAAAACTGGTCAAGATGATGCGCGATACTTACGGCGTTACCATTGCCGGAGGCCAGGACGAAATGAAAGGCAAACTTATCAGGATAGCGCATATGGGATATATCGAGGAATTCGATATCATAGTGGGGATATCCTGTCTGGAGAAAGTGTTGAACAAAATGGGATATAAGTTTTCTTTGGGCAGCGGAGTGAAAGCCGCCCAGGAAGTGTTTTTGCAGGATTGAACCCGGGATTTGCGGCGTGAATCCCGGTTGAACGCGGAGGTGGACGATGGTTAAGATACTGGTGAGCGACCCCCTTTCCGAAGAGGGGCTTAAAATACTACTGGAGAGCAGCGGATTGCAGGCTGACGTCAGGACCGACCTGACCCCGGCGCAGCTTCAAGAGATTATCGGCGGTTATGACGCCCTGATAGTGCGCAGCGCCACCAAGGTGACTAAGGAAGTGATCTCCGCGGCAGGGAGGCTGAAGGTCATCGGCAGGGCCGGCGTCGGGCTTGACAATGTCGATCTCGAAGCCGCCACGCAAAAGGGGATCATCGTGATGAACACTCCGGCCGGCAACACTATGTCCACGGCGGAACACACGGTGAGTATGATACTCTCCCTGGCCAGGAGTATCCCGCAGGCCAGCGCCTCGGTGAAGAAGGGCGAATGGAAGCGTTCCAAATTCATGGGCGTCGAGCTTTACGGCAAGACCCTGGGGATCGTCGGGCTGGGAAGGATCGGCACCGAAGTGTCCAAGCGCGCGTTTTCCTTCGGGATGAGAGTGCTGGCTTTCGACCCGTTCCTCTCCCGCGAAGTGGCGGAAGCGCTGGGCATCGAGATCGTGGAACTGAAAGAACTTTTCAAGAGGTCGGATTTTATCACGATCCATACTCCCTTGACCGCGGACACCAAACATCTTATTTCCACTGAACAGTTCGCGCTTATGAAAAAAGGCGTGCGCCTGGTGAATTGCGCCCGCGGCGGGATCATAGACGAAGCGGCTTTAGCGGAGGCGGTAAAGGAAGGCAAGGTCGCGGGAGCGGCGCTGGATGTCTTTGAGAAAGAGCCGGTTTCCCCGGACAGCGAACTGTTGAAGCTGGACAATGTCATCGTTACTCCGCATCTGGGCGCTTCCACGGAAGAGGCGCAGGTGAATGTTTCTATCGAAGTCGCCGAAATAGTGCGCGACGCCCTGCTGGGCCGCGGCATCCGCAACGCCGCCAATTATCCTTCTTTGGAGAGCGAAGTTTACAAGGTGCTGGAACCGTACACGGTACTCGCCGAACGGATGGGTATCTTCGCCGGGCAGCTCGTCGAAGGCCGCTTCCAGGAGATAAAGATCACCTATGTCGGGGACATCATCAAGTATAACCTGACGCCGCTGACCATGGCGCTCGCCAAAGGACTGCTTTCTCCCATACTGAAGGAAACGGTAAATTTCATCAACGCCACTTCGCTGGCCAAAGAACGCGGCATCAATATCACGGAGACGAAGTCTCCCAAGGAAGAGGAATTCGTTACCCTGATCCAGCTGGAAATAAGGACCGACAAAGAATCGCGCAGGATCGCCGGCACGCTGGCCGCCAATAAACAGCCGCGCATAGTGAAAATAGACGATTACTACGTGGAATGTTCCCCGATAGGGGAAATGCTTTTTATCCGCAACCGGGATGTGCCCGGGATAATCGGCGGCCTGGGGTCGTTGATGGGGCAGTATAACGTCAATATCGCCGCCATGAGCTTCGGCAGGCAGAGCGCCGGGGGCACGGCCATCTCCGTGCTGAACGTGGACAGCCCGCTTACTCCGGAGATACTGGAGAAGGTCAGAAAAATAGAGAATGTCCTTTATACCAAGGTGATAAAAATATGAATAATCCCGTTGCGGCGCTGAAAGCGGTAATATGCGGTATCGCGTTCTGGTCTCTATGTCTGCTGTTCCCTGCGACTGCGCATGCCGCAGTTGAAATAAGCCTGGCCTGCACCGGTGATACCCACGCTATGATTTATCCCTGTAATTGTCCGCGTGAACCGGACGGCGGGATAGCCAGGCGCGCCGCCCTGGTCAGGACGCTGCGCGGCCGCAATAAGAATTTCTTGCTGGTGGATTCGGGAAGTTCCTTCGCCGGGGGGCCGGCGGATACCTACAGCCAGAACAGCGAGGTCGATAAACGCAGGACTTCGGTGAATCTGCGCGGATTGCAGCTGGCCGGTTACGACGCGCTCGCCGTAGGCCAGGATGAATTCAACTTCGGCGTCGCCTTCCTGGAGGAGAACATAAAAACGCTCGGGCTTCCGGCGGTCTCCTCCAATATCAAGGCGCCGTTCCTCAAAGACTTCATTATCAAGGATGCGGGCGGAGTGAAGATTGGTATTACTTCGGTTGTTTCTCAATCGGTATCAATGAAAGCCACGGGCTTGACGGTGGAAGACCCGCTTGAATCGCTGAAGAAGACTGCGGAAAGATTGAAGGCCGTCAATGTGCGGTTTATCGTGCTGCTCAGCGGTTTGAACGAACAGGACAGCCGGCTGGCGGTCAAGGAGATCCCCGAGATCCAGGTTGTCGTGCTTTCCAAGAGCGCTGGGGAGGAGAATCCCCAGCAGTATGAGGGCGCGTTGTTCCTTAAACCGTCCTGGCAGGGGAGGCATCTGGTGAAAGCCGATCTGTCGGTGGAGGACTCGCGGTTAAAAAGTAAACGCACGGAGAGCCTGCGGTTGTCCTCGGAGATAGCCGGAGACAAACAGGTGCTTTCGATATTGCCGGCTTGTTTTACGGATATGAACTGTAAGCGGGAAGGGATGTCCGGCACCTGCGTTAATCCCGGAGAAAGATCGGCTTCCTGTTCTTTCAGCAAGCCGTCCAGGGTGGGAGTGACGGTGGTGACGCTCAAGGATTGCCTGGGGTGCGATACGGACGCCAAGACCGCGTATCTGCGCGGGGTATTCGGAGGGCTGGATATTTCCTATGTTTATTACCCGGGAGAGAAAGCGGAGTCGTTGATCAAGAAACTGGGATTGATCACTCTTCCGGCGTATCTTTTCGGCCCGGAAGTGGAAAAAGAGACCGCTTTCGCCGGCTTAAAGGACAAGATGGAATTAAAGGGCGGTTATTATGTGCTTTCTCCCGGTATCGGCGGGATAGCTTTTTTTCTGGACAGGCCGTATCGCGCGGATAAATTAGACGTTTTCCTGAGTTTATATGACGCCAAGACCGCGGAATTGCTGGACAGCCTGCGCGATATCAAACCCGAACTGCATTTTCTGGCTACCGACAACGCCGGAAAAATGGAGACGCTGCGCGGGACACCCGAGACGCAGGAATACTTAAGGGCCGTGTGCGTGAAGAAATACGCCCCCGGTTCGTTCTGGGATTACGTCTCCTGCCGTTCCCGCGATATAAACAGTTCATGGTGGGAAGATTGCCTGCCTTCCGGAGTAGACGCGCAGAAGATCAGGAGCTGCGCTAAATGCGCGGAGGGGACGGTTTTATTGAAGGAGAACATACAGTTGAACAAAGACCTGGGGGTAATGGCCGGGCCGACTTTTCTTCTCAAGAACACGGAGATATTCGGCGTGCGCGGAGTATTCCCGAAAGAAGACCTGAAAAAACTGCTTGGGCAGGGCCCGCGGCGGTAATGGCAATAAAAGAGGAGAAGCGAGAAATGAGCAAACCGACTATTTATTTGATCGACGTTACGAACAGGGACGGGGTACAGACGTCGCGTATTTGTCTTTCGAAACTGGAAAAGACCATGATCAATCTTTACCTCAACGAGATGGGCGTTTTTCAGTCGGAGTTCGGGTTCCCGGTGACCAGGCATGAAACCAATTATCTGAACGCCAACCTCGAACTCGCGCAGATGGGGGCGCTTTCCTCCATAAGACTGGGCGGCTGGATCAGGGCGACCAAGGATGACGTCAGGACGGCATTCAAGATGGTGCCGGGCATCAAACATCTGAATCTTTCTATGTCCACTTCCGACCAGATGATTATGCATAAGTTCAAGGGTAAGCTTGACCATCAATCGGTGATCAGCGAGATGACGGAGGCGGTCAAGGACGCCGCGGCCCACGGCGCCGAAAGCATAGGAGTCAACGCCGAGGACGCTTCCCGCACCCGGATCGATTACCTTATCGAGTTCGCCTTGGCCGCAAAAGCCGCGGGAGCGCACCGGATCAGGTATTGCGATACCCTTGGGTGCGATACCCCGTTCAGCATATATGAAAGAATAGCTAAACTCGCCGACGCCGTAAAGATGCCGATAGAAGTGCATTGTCATAACGATCTGGGGATGGTGGTGGCTAATTCCATAGCCGGGGCCAAGGCCGCCCTCGATTGCGGGCAGGACGCCTACATTAATACCTGCGTTAACGGTATGGGAGAACGCGCCGGTAATGCCGATCTGGTGTCCGTGATCCTGGCGATAAAATACGGCAGCGGTATGCAGGAATACAGGCTTGATCCCGGCATACACCTGAAGACCGCCTGGAAGATCTGCAAATACGCTTCTTACGCTTTCGGCGTTTCAATCCCGATCAACCAGCCGGGTGTAGGCGCCAACGCTTTCGCGCACGAGTCCGGCATACACGCAGACGGAGCGCTCAAGGACAGGCGCAACTACGAACTTTACGAATACGAGGAACTGGGCAGGGGCGAACCGGAGATAATAGAGACCGGCAGGAAGATCACCGCCGGCGAGTATTCCGGCATAAAAGGATTCAGGAATGTTTATGAGAAACTCGAAGTCGCCTTTCAGAACGACGCGGAGGCCACGAGCATACTTGAGCTTGTGCGGTACGCCAACGTGCATAATCAGAAGCCGCTGGTCGACGACGAGTTGAGTTTCATCGCCAAATATCCGGAAGTAGCCAGGAAAATATTCTCAATGCAGCCTTAAGTGTTCCCCCGGTTTTGCCTTGGGCAGGGCCGGGTCGGAGGGGAGAGTTCATGAATACTGTTTTGGTCGGGACACAATGGGGTGACGAGGGAAAAGGAAAGATCATAGATATCCTTTCGCAGGACGCCGACTATATCGTGCGTTATCAGGGCGGCAATAACGCCGGGCATACCGTTATCGTAGCCGGCAAAGAGCATATTTTCCACCTGCTGCCTTCCGGTATCCTGCACCGGGGAAAAGTCTGCTGCATAGGCAACGGCGTGGTGATCGACCCGGCCGTGCTGCTGGAAGAAGTGAGGAATCTGGTTGATACGGGGATCGATATAAAAGGGCGCCTGAAGATTTCCCATATCGCGCACGTGATCATGCCGTATCATAAGATACTCGACAAGCTGCGCGAGAATAAAAGAGAGCATAAAATCGGGACTACCGGGCGCGGTATCGGACCCTGCTATGCCGATAAGATCACCCGCTGCGGGATCCGCGTCGCCGACCTGCTTGATCCGAAAGTGCTCCGGGAGAAACTCGTTGACAACCTGAACGAGAAAAACGATATCTTCCGCAAGGTATACGGGCACTCCGGGTTTGAGCTCGAAGAAATATACCGCGCCTATCTGGGATTCGGGCGGGCTATAGCGCCGTACGTCTGCAACGTCACCCAGCTGTTGAACAAGGCCTCTTCTTCCGGGAAGAACATACTTTTTGAAGGCGCGCAGGGGACTTTTCTGGATATAGATTTCGGCACTTACCCGTTCGTCACCTCTTCGTCGGCGACTTCCGGCGGGGCCTGCACCGGCACCGGCGTCCCCCCGGTAATGATAGATAAAGTAGTCGGGGTGGCCAAGGCTTATGCCACGCGCGTCGGCGAAGGCCCGTTCCCGACGGAGCTGCCGCACGCCTTCGGGGAATTCTTGAGAAAAAAAGGCAATGAATTCGGCGCCACCACCGGCAGACCGCGCAGGTGCGGATGGCTGGATATGGTGATGGTCAAAGAAGCCATTATGCTCAACGGCATTTCCGAGCTCGGGATAATGAAACTGGACGTTCTCGACGGGCTGAAAGAGGTGAAGGTCTGCACCGGTTATAAATACAAAGGCCGGATCTTCCGTGAATTCCCTTATGACCTTAAGGTGATAGAGAATGCCGCCCCGGTATATAAAACGATGCGCGGCTGGGATGCGGTGGTCAGCGGGGTCAAGAAATATAATTCGCTGCCTGTCCGGGCGAAAGACTATCTGGCGTTCCTGAAAGACACTTTGAAAGTGAAGATCGCTATGGTCTCGGTGGGGTCTTCGAGGGAGCAGACTATACTCGTCTGAAGCCTTAAAAAGCTTGACTGGCACAATCGGTTATGTTATATTGAAATCCATTCTTAAAAGGAGGGGAAAAATGTTTTCCAGATATTTGTTCTCGGCGGTGGCGGCGTTGTTGACGGTCTCATTGTTTTCCGGATGCACGTTTATATTCCAAAAAGGCAGGCGCTCGGATGCCCAGAAGATAGAACAATTGGCCCAGCAGATCGACGAACTTGGGCAGGCCAAGAAGCTTCTGGAAGACAGGTTGAGCCAGGAAATAAAAGATAAGCAGGTCAGGCTGGACAGGATGGGCAAGGGGCTGGTAATAACTTTTGTCGCCGATGTCCTTTTTGACTCCGGCAAATCCACCATCAAGCAGGAAGCTTCCGCCAGCCTCGACAAAGTGGCGCGCGTCCTGCAGGAAAATGTCCCCGATCTCACCGTAGGCATAGAAGGCCACACCGACAATGTCCCCATCAAGGTCTCCGGATGGAAATCCAACTGGGAACTTTCTTCCGCGCGCGCTTTAAGCGTGCTGCATTATCTTGTCGACAATAAAGGTATCTCTCCGGAACGTTTATCCGCTATCGGTTATGGTGAATACCGCCCGGTGGCTTCCAATGACAGCAAAAAAGGAAGACAACAGAATAGAAGGGTGGAGATCGTCATCCTGCCTAAAATGGATAAAGTCAGCGAAACTGCCGGGACTCCTGAAGCGGAGCCGGGGGTTGCCGAGGACACGGAAAACCTGAAATAGATCGTCAGGACGCGACAGGGATGATAAGGATTCTTTTCCGGAAGAACGGACATTCCTGCCGGCAGGAAGCCCCGGTTTACGGCGGGCGCGTTGAAGGGTTATAACCGGGGGACCCTCCTTTAAGGCAGAAAGCACGGGATCGCGGTGTGGCGCGTATTGCAGGATCAAGACACCATGATTTATCCCGGCGCGGATAACCCCAGATCATTCAAAGTCAGGTAGTGAAATGGAAGAGAGCCTGAAAAACAGGATTATTCTTATATTATCGGTATTGACACTGATCTTTTTCATAGGGACGGTCGGTTCCTGTTCCAGCGCGTATAAGAAACGCTCCGATTACGATAACGAAATGCGGCTGCGTATGGACAAGGAAGAAGAATTGCTGAAGGTGAAACGGGAGAAGACCGCGTGTATGGTAGAGTCGGATAATCTGCGGAAGGCGCTGGAAGAAGAGAAAGAAAACTCCAGGTCGTTGAAGAACGGCCTTCTCCAGGAGCAGCTTGTCAATCAGAATTTAAAAGAGGAGTTGCAGAAGATCACTAAAATGAACGAAACGCTTGAAAACGGCCTGAAAGAGGCGACGGGTAAAAACAAGGCCCGCAAATAGCGCGTGTGAGATGGAAATAAAACCGCAGGGAAGATTATCGTTAAGGGGATTTACTAATCCCCTTTTTGTTTGAAGGGAGGGTTTTATGGCTATTCTGCGTAAGATCAAGAGCGGTGTCAAAAAGATAATCGCCAGGGGAAAATCGGCGGCCGCCGCCAAACGTCCTGCGCCTGCGGCCAGGAAGAACGCGCTGAAGAAACCGCCGGCCAAGCCGTCGAGGAGGGCCGCCGTTAAACAGGCCGTATTACCGCAGGAGAAAGAAATACTGGGCGTGAGCGAAACGGCCGTGGGCAAGATGAAATTCTCCACTCCCGAAGCCGTGCGTTCTTCCCTGAGGTCAATGCCTACGGAACTGCCTGCTTCATACGGAAAGGACAGACTGGTCATCCACCCCAGGGACCCGCATTGGATATATTCCTACTGGGAGGTCATTCCCGGCACGTATGACGCTTTGCGCGGCCGTCTCGGGGACGATTTCTACAAAGCGAAAAAGGTCTTAAGGATTTACGACGTCAGCAACATCGTCTTCAACAGCCGCAACGCGCATAAATATTTCGATATCGAGGTCGGGCCGGACGCTTTAAGCTGGTATATACACGTCCAGGAAGCCGGCCGGTCATGGTGCGTGGACCTGGGGTTAAGGCTTCCCAACGGCGAATTCATAACTATCCTGCGTTCAAACGTGATCAGTACCCCGCTGGACGGCCCGTCCTGGATAACCGACGAGGAATGGATGGTCCCCGAGGAGTTGTTCGCCCGCCTTTACGGTATGGGGTTCGGTTTCGGGCAGAGTTCCCCGATAGGCAAAGCCTGGCAGGAAAGGATCAAGCGGGAGTTGTTTTCCGGGATACTTTCTTCTCCCGGGCTTTCTTCCGCGGGCAGCCCGGTCAAGCCCAGGGAACAGGCCAAAGGCAGAAAATTCTGGATGGTGGTCAATACCGAGTTGATACTTTACGGCGCCACCGAGCCGGATGCCAAGGTCACGGTGCAGGGCGTCCCGGTAAAATTAAGGCCGGACGGTTCTTTTTCTCTCCGTTTTGCGCTTCCGGACGGAACCCAGGTGATACCGGTGCGCGGGGTTTCCGCCGACGGCGAAGAAGAGAGGACGATTACTCCGATAGTATCTCGCGAAACTAAATAAACCGCGCCTCGCGGCGGCAACGGGCGGGCGGATCCGGTCCCGGAGCCGATGTCCCTTCCGCAGGGATCCGAAACGTTCTTTTTTACGCCTGCAGCCGGGCTCCCGGGTCCGGAGGCGGTAACCTGAATGCCTTATATAGATTTCCTTAACTATCAGCATAAGGGGGATAAATGAATAAGGGGTATTTGTGTCTCGTATTGCACAGTCACCTGCCTTTTGTCCGGCATCCGGAGCACGAAGATTTTCTTGAAGAAGATTGGCTTTATGAGGCGATCACCGAGACTTATACCCCATTGATCTGGATGATGGACGGCCTGCTGCGGGACAAGGTCGATTTCCGCCTGACCATGTCGCTGACCCCGACCCTGACCGCGATGCTGCAGGACAGGCTTTTGCAGGACCGTTACATAAAACATATCAGTCTTTTGATAGAGCTTGCCCATAAAGAGGTGGAAAGAACGAGATGGGAGCCGCAGTTCCAGAAACTGGCGATCATGTATCTGAATACCTTTTGCCGCGCCAGGGATACATTCGAGTTCTATCACCGCGACCTGGTGAATGCCTTCCGTAATTTTCAGAACGCCGGCAAACTGGAAATAATAACCTGCGGCGCCACTCACGGATTCTTTCCGATGATGGATGTGGTCAAACCTTCGATCCGGGCGCAGGTGAAAGTGGCCGCCGCCAGTTATGAAAAGGCTTTCGGGTGCAAACCGCGCGGCATATGGCTGCCGGAATGCGGCTATAATCCCAATGACGACGAGATCCTGCGCGAGGCGGGAATACGCTATTTCTTCACGGACGCGCACGGCGTGCTGCACGGGACGCCGCGCCCGAAATACGGGGTCTTCGCGCCGGTTTACTGTAAATCCGGAGTGGCCTGTTTCGGCAGGGACCTGGAATCGTCGAAACAGGTCTGGTCTTCCATCGAAGGGTACCCGGGGGATTATTATTACCGCGAATTCTACCGCGACATCGGGTTCGACCTCGACTATGACTATATAAAAGATTACATACATCCGGACGGGATCAGGATCAATACCGGGATAAAATATTACCGCATTACCGGCAGTTCCAATAAACAGCCGTATGACCCCGATATGGCGCGGGAGAAGGCCGCTTCCCATGCCGGAAATTTTATGTTCAACCGGCAGCAGCAGGTCGAATATCTTTACGGGGCGATGCATAAGAAACCGCTGATAATTTCCCCTTATGACGCCGAATTGTACGGACACTGGTGGTATGAAGGCCCGATGTGGCTCGATTATCTGATGCGCAAGGTCCATTACGATCAGAAGACGATACGTATGATCACGCCTTCGGAATACCTGAACGAGAATCCGCGCAACCAGGTGGTCACTCCGTCGATGTCCAGCTGGGGCTGGAAAGGTTACAGCGAGATGTGGGTGCAGGGGTGCAATGACTGGATCTACAGGCATTTACACGCCGCTTCGGAACAGATGACGGAACTTTCCGTTAATCATCCCGAGTCCCACGGCCTGAAACGCCGCGCCCTGAACCAGGCTTTGCGGGAACTGCTGCTGGCGCAGAGTTCGGATTGGGCGTTCATCATGGGCACCGGCACGCACGTGCCTTACGCGGTAAAGCGCACTAAGGAACACCTGCTGCGTTTCGGGCGCCTCTACGAAGAGATCAAATCCAATAACCTTGACGAACAATGGCTGGCCGAGATCGAGCGTTCGGATAATATTTTCCCTGAGATAGATTACCGGGTCCACGCGTAAGACGGATCGCAAGCAAGATGAATAATATACCCGCGCATGTCGCGATAATAATGGATGGCAACGGGCGCTGGGCGGAAAAACGCGGATTAGCGCGCAGCCGCGGCCACCGCGAAGGCGTAAAAAGAGTGGAGGAAATAGTCGACGCCGCTTCCCGTATGGGCGTCAAGACGCTCACTCTGTTCGCGTTCTCCACGGAGAACTGGTCCAGGCCGAAGCAGGAAGTAAGTATGCTGATGAGGCTGCTGTATAATTTTCTGACCGGCAGGGCGGATAAACTGCATGGCCGCAATATCAGGTTCCGCGTAGTAGGCAAGAAAGATAATCTGCCGCGTTATCTCTGTGATAAACTTGATAATTTCCAGGCGAAGACGGCCGCTAATACCGGGATGAACGTGGTGCTGGCTTTTAATTACGGCTCCAGGCAGGAAATTATGGATGCCGCCAGGAAATACGCGCTGGACGTCTTGAAGCGCGGCGCCGGAGCGGAGGAATTGAACGAAGAGAAGTTCGGCGGATACCTTTATACCGCCGGCATTCCCGATCCCGACCTGCTCATACGCACCAGCGGGGAGATGCGCTTGAGTAATTTTATGCTCTGGCAGCTTTCTTACTCCGAGTTGTATTTCAGCGAAACGTTCTGGCCGGATTTCGGGGTGAAGGAATTCGAGAAAGCCGTAAAAAGTTACACCCGCAGGCAGCGCAGGTTCGGTAAAATTTAGAAAGACTGGGAAGAATGCTGACACTACTGGAAGGCAGAAGTACGCTGCAGAAAAGGATATTCAGTTCCTTCGTGCTCATCGCGGGCACGGCCGCCGCCGCGGCGGTGGACTGGATCTGCGGGCTGGCCGTTACTTTCATTGTGGCCATGGGACTGCGTGAATTCTTCGGTATGCTGGAGAAGAAAGGCCTGAAAATATATAAGCGTTTCGGTATGCTGGTGGGGGCGGTGATCCCTTTGTCGATAATGCTGCGTTTTGAATTGACGCGCGGCTGGGAGTTGTTCTTTCTGGCCGCGGGGCTGTTGACGCTGATCATCCTGCAGTTCAGCCGCAGGGACAATTCCGGCGCGATCGTGGATATCTCGGTCACCATCTTCGGGATAATTTATATAGCCTGGTTTTTGAGCTTTCTTATAAAGATACGTTATATGGACGGCGGGCTGCGTCTTATAGCTATGCTTTTGCTGATCGCTAAAGGCGGGGATATAGGCGCGTATCTTCTCGGCAGCCGTTTCGGCAGGACCCCTTTGCTTCCGCGCATCAGCCCCCGTAAGTCGGTGGAAGGCGCGGCCGGAGGGTTGTTGTTCAGCGTGGCCGCGGGAGTGATAAGCGGCGTATTATTCAAGCTGCCGCTGACATTGGCGCACCTTTTCTTCCTGGGCGTCAGCCTCGGTATACTGGCCCAGTTGGGCGACCTTTCAGAATCTCTCGTTAAACGCGACTGCCAGGTTAAAGACTCCGGTAATTTTTTCCCGGGGATGGGCGGCATACTGGATGTCGTGGACAGCCTGATTTTTACCGCTCCCGTTTTCTATTTTTACCTGACATTCAACACATACCGTTAGCCGTAGCGCAGAATTTCGGATACCGAGACAACGATCGTCTTTCGGTAAGGGGTGCGATACCAGTTTCGTCTATCGTCAAGCGGTTACGGCTTTTTCACGTTACCGTAACCGAAAGCCGATACGGGCTTCGTTAGCATAGCCGTTGCCGGTATTTTAACCGCGGGCTGAGCTTCGCCAATCTTTGTGGCTGATAATAATGCAGGGAAGAAAACCCGGACGTTTGGTTCCGGGAGGGTCGATTATGAAACGTATCTTTATATTGGGCTCAACCGGCTCGATCGGCACCAGCGCGCTGGAGGTGATCAAGAAGCATCCCGGGCATTTTCGCCTGGCCGGCCTGGGGGCCAATTCCAGTATCGACTCTCTGGGGCGGCAGGCGGATATTTTTAAACCCGCCGCGGTCTGGATAGGAGATAAAAACGCCGCGGAGCGTTTTATCCGCAGCCGCCGTTCAGGCGGCAGGGGTGTTTTTTCCGGGAGCGGGGGATTCCCGGAAGCGCTTACCAGGAGCAGGGCGGATATGGTGCTGGTCGCCGTCAGCGGCGCGGCCGCCTTGGCCCCTTTGATGGAGACGCTGGGACGGGGCATAGATGTGGCTCTGGCCAATAAGGAGGCGCTGGTGATGGCCGGCGGCCTGGTTATGGCGCGCTGTGCGCAGAAGAAAGCCCGTATCCTGCCCGTGGACAGCGAACAGTCCGCGATCTGGCAGTGCCTGTCCTGTAGCCCTGCCGAAAGGTTCGCAAGGATCTATCTGACCGCTTCCGGCGGGCCGCTGCGCGGGATGACGGCGGCTCAACTGCGCCGCGTCGGACTTAAGGACGTGCTGCGGCATCCGCGCTGGAAAATGGGCAGGAAGATAACCGTGGATTCGGCCACGCTGATGAACAAGGGGCTGGAAGTCATCGAGGCGATGCATTTGTTCGGGGCTTCCTGCGAGGATATTCACGTGCTTGTGCATCCGGAAGCCGTCGTGCATTCGATGGTGGAATTTATGGACGGGACCGTGATGGCGCAGTTATCGGTCCCGGATATGCGTATTCCCATACAGTACGCTTTTTCATACCCGCGGAGGATCGGGAACATCGCCGGCAGGCTCGATTTCTTCGGGCTCGGCAGCCTGAATTTCGAAAAACCCGATCTCAAAAGATTTCCCGCTTTGGGACTGGCTTATAGCGCGGCGCGGGAAGCGGGCACTATGCCGGCCGTGCTTAACGCCGCCAATGAAGTGTGCGTGGCCGCGTTTATGGAAAACAATATCGGATTTACGGACATACCCCGGATCGTGTCCCGGGTGATGGACGCGCATAAAAATTCGGAAAGCGATTCTCTGGAAGCGGTATTCGCCGCTGATTTATGGGCGAGGCAAAAGGCGGCGTTCTTTGTCCGCGGGAGGCGTGAATAGAATATGCTCTCTTTGGCGATGTTTGTGATCCTGCTCGGTGTTTTGATATTCGTGCATGAATTGGGGCATTTCCTGACGGCGAAAAGGGCCGGGGTCAGGGTTGAACGTTTCTCCCTCGGCTTCGGGCCGGTTTTATTGAGCAGGACCGTGGACGGCACCTGTTACTCGCTTTGCGCGGTGCCGCTTGGTGGCTTCGTGAAAATGGCGGGCGATGTCGCGGAAGAATTCAAGGGAAATAAAGACGAATATTACGCGCAGCCCGTGTTCAAACGCGCGTTGATAGTCTTCTGCGGCCCGTTGATGAATTATATCACCGGCATAATTTGTTTTATCCTTGTCTTCTGGATCGGGTATCCTTCTTTCAGCGGTAAGGTCGGACAGGTGCTGGACGGTTACGGCGCCAAGGAGGCCGGTATAGCGGTCGGGGACGTTATCGTCTCCATAGACGGCCAAAAAACCCCTTACTGGGAGGACATCCAGCGGATGATGCGCCTGAGGCAGTCCGCCAAGAGTGTGCGCGTGGCGGTTTCCAGGGGCGGCAGCGAATTGCTCCTGGATGTCCAGGTCGGGCGCAGACCGGCGGATTCATCGGCGGGCAAAGCGGCGGCTTTCCTGGGCGTGAGCCCTTCCGAGGAGACGACGGTATTAAAACGCGGTTTTATCGAATCGGTGAGGCAGGGATTCCTGCGTTCCGCGGAGTTGACGGTTTTTACCTACAAGGCATTCTGGTGGATGATTACCGGCAAGCTGTCTCTGCGCGATTCGGTGACCGGGCCGGTCGGCATATTCGTGATCACTTCAAAAGCGGTGAGCGCCGGAGTCAGCGCCGTGTTGAGCCTGGCCGCGGTATTAAGTTTGAGCCTGGCGATATTCAATCTGCTCCCTTTTCCGGTACTCGACGGCGGGCACCTTGCGTTTCTGCTTCTGGAGAAATTCCGCGGCAGGCCGCTTTCAAACAGAGCGGAGGGGATTGTCGGCAATATAGGGATGTATACGCTTATCGTGATGGCGGTATTCGTTACTTATAACGATATTTTGAGATTCTTCGGGGACAGGATCAGGCACATTTTCCATTAATCTCAGCACAGAAATCCCGAATACCGGGATTCGGCTACGAAGCTTCGCCAGCGTTTCATTGGCGGGCGTATCGTCGATTGTCATTAGGATACGGCTTTAAAACGTTACCGTAACCGAAAACCGATACGGGTTTCGTTACCTTAACCATTACCGAAGTTCAGGGCGTAAAGAGGAGAATAGAATGAGCAGGCGAAAGACAAGGGTCGTGAAGATCGGCAGTATAGCCGTCGGCGGCGGCAATCCCGTAGCCATACAATCCATGACAAAAGTGAAGACTTCCGCGGTCGCTAAAGTGGCCGCCCAGCTGCGCCTTCTGGAAAAAGAGGGCTGCGAGATAGTCAGGCTTTCGGTCAAGGATAACGAGGACGCGGTTGCGCTGCGCAGGATAAAGAAAATGACCGGTTTGCCTTTGGTGGCCGATATACATTTTGACTGGCGCCTGGCCCTGGCTGCGATCGACAGCGGCGTGGACAAGATCAGGATCAATCCCGGCAATATCAGCGACAGAAAGAAACTGGCGGAGATCGCCGCGGCAGCCGTTGCGCGCGGCACAGCCGTGCGCCTGGGGATAAACTCCGGTTCATTGCCGGAAGGCAGGGGAGATACTGTCAGCCGGATGGTGAAAGGCGCGTTAAAGTATCTGCGTATACTGGAGGATTACGGTTTATCACAGATGGTGGTTTCCCTGAAGGCCTCATCCGCGCGGGAAACCGTGGACGCTTACAGCCGTATATCCGGTTTGTGCGATTATCCTTTACATCTGGGCGTTACCGCGACCGGCCTGCCGGAACACGGCCTGGTAAAGTCATCGGTCGCCATCGGGGCATTGCTATTGCGGGGGATCGGTGATACAATAAGGGTGTCGCTCACGGATACCCCGCAACAGGAAGTCAGGGCGGCCAAACTTATTCTGGAGGCCGCCGGCGCGCGCACTTTCGGACATGAAGTCATAAGCTGCCCGACCTGCGGCAGGTGCGAAGTTAATCTCGCGAAAATAGTCAAAGATCTCGGCCGGGCCATTGCCGGTATGCCGGTTACCGGAGGCAGGCATCTGAAGGTCGCCGTGATGGGGTGCGTGGTCAACGGTCCGGGAGAGGCGCGATCCGCCGACATCGGCATAGCTTTCGGCAGGAATGAAGGCCTGATCTTCAAATCCGGGGTGCCGGCCGGAAAAGTGAAATATGAGAATTGCCTGGCCGTTCTTTTATCGGAGATCGGCAAAATGGGCCGGGCAGGGTGAGACTGCCGGCCTTTCCGGCAGAGTGAGAGGGATACTTATGTTATGGACGAAAACATTCATACCGACTCTTAAGGAAACTCCGCAGGAAGCGGAATCGGTCAGCCATCAGCTGATGCTCAGGGCGGGGCTGATACGTATGCTGGTTTCCGGTGTTTATTCCTATCTGCCGCTGGGCTTGCGGGTCTTGAATAATATCTGCCGGGTCGTGCGGCGCGAAATGGAAAGCGCGGGCGCGGCGGAGTTGTTGTTGCCTGCCCTGCAGCCGATAGATCTTTGGACGAAGTCCGGCCGCGAAAAGGATATCGCGGAGATTATGATCAGGTTCACGGACAGGCGCGGAAGGCATATCTGCCTGGGGCCGACGCACGAAGAAGTGATCACCGATCTGGTAAAGGCCAACGTGAATTCCTACCGGCAGCTGCCGGTGGTCCTCTATCAGATACAAACGAAATACCGCGATGAGATCAGGCCGCGTTTCGGGGTGGTCAGGGCGTGCGAATTCATAATGAAGGACGCCTACAGCTTTGACCGCGACGAGGACGGGTTGGAAAAGAATTACCGCAATATGTACGGCGCCTACCTGCGCATATTTTCCTCCTGCGGGCTGCAGGTAATGGCGGTAGAAGCCGATTCCGGCGTAATGGGGGGCAAGGTTTCCCATGAATTCATGGTCGCCGCTGCCAGCGGGGAAGACAGCGTATTCTGCTGCCCGGCGTGCGCCAAAGCCTATCCGGCGGCGCAGCAGGAGGGATGTGCGTCCTGCGGAGGGCAGACGGAGAAACGGAATACGCTCGAGATCGGGCACATCTTTAAATTGGGGACAAAATACAGCGCCGCGCTGGGGGCCAATTTTACCGACGAAGAGGGCAAACAGCGCCCGATCATTATGGGATGTTACGGCATAGGCGTTTCGCGCCTGATGGCCGCGGTAATAGAGCAGAATCACGACCAGTCCGGGATCATCTGGCCTAAGGGAATAAGCCCTTACAAGGTGGTGATCTCCGCCCTGGATATGACCAATCCCGTGATCACCGCCAAGGCTTACGAAGTATATAATGAATTGTCCGCTAAAGGCGTCGATGTCATCCTTGACGACCGCGACGAGCGCGCCGGGATAAAGTTCAACGACGCGGAACTGCTGGGTTTTCCGCTGCAGATAATCATCGGCAAAGAAGCGGCGAACAGCGGTAAACTGGAACTGAAGACGCGCGGAAGCAGGGAGAAGCAGCTGGGGACTAAAGAGGAAATTTATAAAAGGGTTCTGGATTCTTGAAGGGGTTTCTGGTAAAATGGATGAACAAAGCAGGGAAGCGCGTTTAACCGCGCTGGTTGAGGAGTATTTTAAGAGCCGCGGCGACTTGGTGATAGTGGAAACCTCTTTTCACAGGGAAGGCCGTACTCTGGCGCTGCGAGTGTTTGCCGACAGGCAGGACGGCGGCATAAATATGGATGAATGCGCCGGGGCGAACAGGGACCTGGTCGGGATCATCGACGCGGCCTTTGAAGCGGAGCCGGGATTCGATTATACGCTGGAAGTTTCCTCCCCGGGCGCGGACAGGCTTTTAAGAAAAAAAGAGGATTTCGCCAGATGTAAAGGCGCGGTTGTGCATTTTTTCCTGAAAGAACCGGTTGCCGGTAAGGTCGAACCTGAAGGTACGGTCCAGCAGGTCTGCGAAGAATATGTGGAAGCCGATATCGGCGGAGAAGTTGTGAAGGTGTCTTTCGGGATCATCAATATGGCAAAACAGGTGTTACACAGGAATAGGGAGTGATTTCGGTATGAGTCAGGAATTATTGGCGATTATAGAGCAGCTCGAGAGGGAAAAGGGGATAAAGAAAGAAGTCCTGCTGGATGCGGTGCAGAGCGCCCTGGTTAGCGCCGCGCGCAAGGTCCTGGACGCGGAACAGGAAGAGGACATCAAGGTTGAGATAGATACCAAGACCGGCAAGATCAAGGCGTTCAGGGAGGGGAAAGAAATCGATTCCATAGATTTCGGCCGTATCGCGGCTTCCACCGCCAGGCAGGTGATCATACAGAAAATACGCGAGGCGGAGAAAGAGGTCATTTACAGCGAGTTCACCGGGCGGGTGGGAGAGATCGTTTCCGGGACAGTTTACAGGTTCGAGAAAGGGAATATCGTAGTGGACCTGCTCGGCAAAGCGGAAGGGATCCTCCCGAAAAGGGAGCAATCCAGCCGCGAGGAATTCAAACAGGGCCAGCGTATACGGGCTTATGTAGTGGAGGTCAGGAAGGATACCAAAGGGCCGCAGATAATACTCTCCAGGGCCCATCCGAATATGGTCAAGAAGTTTTTCGAGCTCGAGGTCCCGGAGATATTCGACGGGATAGTGGAAATAAAATCCATAGCCAGGCAGGCCGGCGAACGCACTAAAATAGCCGTCTGGTCGAAGAACGACAAGGTGGACTCCGTGGGCGCCTGCGTCGGTATGCGCGGCAACCGGGTGCGCAATATAGTCAACGAACTCGGCGGCGAGAAAATAGACATAGTCCGTTATAACGACGATATCCGCGAGTACGCCAAGGCGGCGCTTTCCCCCGCTAAGATCAGCGAGATAAAACTCGACAAGGAAAATCTGAAGGCGCAGGTCATCGTGGACGACGACCAGCTTTCCCTGGCTATCGGCAAACACGGGCAGAATGTCCGGCTGGCTTCCAAGCTTATCGGCTGGGAGTTGGATATCAGGACAAAGAGCAGCCTGGCCGGCCCCGTTGAAGCGGCGCAGGCCGGTTTACCCGTTGAAGCTGCGGAGGGGGATGTTCCCGCGGACGCGGCGGAAGAGCTGCCCGCCGGAGGAGGACTGGAAGAATTGCCGGGAGTCGGAGATAAAACCGTCGCCAATCTTAAAGACGCGGGTTTTCTTTCTCTTAAGGATATTGCCGGGGCTTCCCCGGAGGCGCTGGTAAAAGTTAAAGGAATAGGAGAGAAAAAGGCGGAGAAGCTTATAAACGACGCGCGCGATCTGCTGGATAAATAAAGAGAATACTTAAGCGGCTTGAGGGCCGGAGATCTGCCTTTATAACCTATATGACCCTGAAGAAAGATCCGAAAAAAGAAAAGAAAGAAGAACCTAAAGATATGAAGAAAACGGTTGTTGCCGTAAAAAAACCTGTCGAGAAAGCAGCTATTGTGAAGGGCGCAAAACGCAGCGTGAAAAAGAAGGAGGTGTCCCCCGCCGATACTGCCGTCGCGGCCCCGGTTGCCCAAGTTGCCGAGAAAACGGCGCGTAAACGCGTGACGACCGTGCACAAGAAGGTTACGCAAAAAACCGCGGCGCCTGCCGCGGCCGTTAAAGATAAAGAAACCAAACCGCATCAGACGGTTTCAAAGCCGTCCGCAGTCCATCCTCCGCAGCCCGCTGCCGCCGAACATAAGCCGGCAGCCGCGGAAGTCAAGCATACTCCGCCGCCTCCGGCCAAGCCGGCAGAGCCCGTTGTCAAGGATACCAGGCATATCAAGCCGGCGGCACAGCCGGCAGCGGCAGTCCCTGTTCCGGAGAGCAAGCCGGCAGTCACGGTTGCCCCGAAAGAATTGCAGCTGGATATTCCCATCACGGTCAAGGACCTGGCTGTGAAGATGCAGGAGAAGCCTTCGACGCTGCTGAAGTGCCTGATGGATATGCGGATCATGGCTACCATAAACCAGATGCTCGATGAGCCTACGGTAAGCCTGTTGTGCGCCAAGTACGGGTTAAAGTTCGTGCCCGCTCCGGGCCAGGAGGAAATGACGCTGGGGATGCACAATGCCCCGGATAAAAAGGAATTATTGAAACCGCGGGCCCCGATAGTGACTTTTATGGGGCATGTAGACCACGGCAAGACATCGCTGTTGGACGCGATCAGAAAGACCAAGGTGGCCGATTCCGAGCACGGCGGCATCACGCAGCATATGAACGCCTACCGGGTGGCATTTAAGAACGGCGAGATAACTTTTATAGATACTCCCGGCCACGAAGCTTTCACGGCGATGAGGGCCAGGGGAGCAGGGGTCACGGATATCGTGGTGCTGGTTGTCGCCGCCGACGACGGGGTTATGCCCCAGACCGTGGAAGCGATAGACCACAGCCGCGCCGCAGGGGTTTCCATAATCGTGGCCTTGAACAAAGTGGATAAGACCCAGGCGAACCTCGACCGGGTGAAAAAGCAGCTGGCCGATCTTAACCTTAACCCGGAAGACTGGGGAGGAAAGACCATTACCGTGCCGGTTTCCGCGAAAACAGGACAGGGGATAGATGATCTGTTGGAGATGATCCTGCTGGAAGCCCAAATGCTGGAACTGAAGGTCAATCCCAATAAGCCGGCAAAGGGAATAGTCCTGGAAGCGGAATTAAGCAAGCACCGCGGAACGGTCTGCGCCCTGCTTGTCCAGGAAGGCACCCTGAATTTGAACGATACGATCATAGTCGGCAGGTATTACGGACGCGTGAAGGCGATGTTCGACGACCATGGACGCAATGTTTCAAGCGCCTTGCCGTCCTGTCCGGTGGAAGTTCTCGGTCTTTCCGGAGTGCCGCAGGCGGGAGAGCAGTTCTATGTGGTCTCCGATGAAAAAGCGGCCAGGGACCTCGCCCTCAAGAGGCAGGAAGATGAGCGTCTGCGCCAGGTGAAGGCGCCCAGGCGCATCAGCCTCGAAGATCTGCACGCCAGGATAAAGGAAGGCACCGTCAAGGAACTCCGGCTGATCCTCAAAGGCGACACGCAGGGATCGCTGGAGGCGGTCAAGGACATCATCGGCAAGATCGCCGTGACCGAGATAAAAGTGGAGATAATGCACGCCGGGGTCGGGAATATCAACTCCTCGGATGTGGTCCTCGCGGCGGCTTCCGACGCGCTGGTGATGGGTTTTAATATCTCCGCGGACGATATGGCAAAAGAGATAAGCGCCAAAGAAGGCGTGGATATAAGGATATACAATATAATTTATGAGCTCGGCAACGAGATCAAAGCGGCCATCGAGGGAATGCTTGAGCCGAAACTGAAAAAGAACTTCCAGGGCAGGGCCGACGTCCGCAAGGTCTTCCGTCTTTCCAAGGGAGGGACCATCGCCGGGTGCATGGTCGCCAAGGGCCGCATACAGAGAAATTCCGCCGCGGCGCTGCTGCGCAACGGCGAACAGATATATGAAGGGAAGATCTCGTCGGTCAAACGCTTTAAGGACGACGTCAAGGAAGTCAACGAGAATTTCGAGTGCGGGATCTCCCTCAGCGGGTTCGACGCTTTCCAGGAAGGCGACGTCATAGAAACCTTTGATATTGAAAGGATCGCCAGGAAACTTTAGTGTTTCTTTTAACGGCGGCACTTTTTTCTTTTTAAGCTTCGGCCGGAACCATGCCCAGACGGGCGGAAGAAAAAGGGACCCCCGGGTTTAAATCCAGGGCAGGTCCCATATGTGTTTTATGAAGCAGACCATATTGAGCGGTATACGTCCGACCGGAAAACTGCACCTGGGACATCTTGTGGGTGCCCTTGCCAACTGGTCGAAACTCCAGGAAGAGTATAGATGTTTTTTTATGGTCGCCGACTGGCACGCCCTGATGGGGGAATATGAAGACCCTTCGCGGATGCCGCAGAACATCGTTGACAACGTCGCCGATTGGCTGAGCGCCGGCATCGATCCTTCCAAAAGCAGCATTTTCATCCAGTCGCAGGTCCGCCAGCATCTGGATCTGCATATGATCTTTTCCTGTTTCGTGCCCTTAGGCTGGCTGGAACGCTGCCCTACCTATAAGGAACAACTCCGGGAAGTCTCCACCCGCGATCTGAACACTTACGGTTTTCTCGGTTATCCGGTGCTGCAGGCGGCGGATATTCTTCTCTACAAGGCGGATAAGGTCCCGGTAGGCGAGGACCAGCTGCCGCATTTGGAATTGACCAGGGAGATCGCCCGCAGGTTCAACAGCCTTTACGGCTGCGGCGTTTTCCCGGAGCCGGGAGCGCTGTTGACGAAAAACCCCCGTCTTCCGGGCCTCGACGGAAGGAAAATGAGCAAAAGCTACGGGAACGCAGTCTATCTTTCCGACGACGACGCTGCGGTCGCCGCAAAAACAGCTTCTATGATCACCGACCCGGCGCGGGTCCGCAGATCAGATAAGGGGCACCCGGAAGTGTGCAACGTTTTCGCTTATTACTCGGTTTTTTACCCGGAGAAGGAGCAGGAAGCCCGTGACTGGTGCTCGGGTGGCGCGATGGGCTGCACGGACTGTAAGAAGATACTGGCCGGCAGGCTGCTGGAAATACTCGCTCCTTTAAGGGAGAAACGCGCCGGATTGCTGCAGAATAAAGGGTACATAGAGCAAGTGCTCAAAGAAGGCGCCGGAAAAGCTTCCCTTGCCGCGGCGGCCACGCTCGAAGAAGCCAGGAGGGCGATGAAAATATGAGCTATAAAGTCAGGCTGGAACTTTTTGAAGGGCCGCTGGACCTGTTGCTTTACCTGGTTAAAAAAGACCATCTGAATATTTACGACATACCCATTTCGCAGGTCACGGAGCAGTATCTGAAATACCTGGAACTGATGAAATTGCTCGATTTGGGCGTGGCCGGTGATTTCCTGGTCATGGCCGCGACCCTTATGGAAATAAAATCGAAGATGCTGCTTCCCGCGGAGCAGGAAGAAGGAGCGCAGGAGGAAGAAGAGGACCCGCGCGCCGAACTTATCAGGAGGCTGCTGGAATACGAGAAATTCAAGAAAGTCGCCGATGAATTGAAACAGCGCGAAGCAGTGCAGATGGACATCTTCAAACGCGCCCGGCCGCTGGACAAGGAAGAAATAGCGGCGGGAGAGGAAGAGCGGGAAAGCAAGGACGGCTATTTTGAAGCCAGCATATTCGATCTGATCAGCGCTTTTTCCAAAGCGATGCAGGAAGTGCCCAAGGAAATCTTTTATGAGGTCATAAAAGACGAGTTTACCGTCGAGGAGAAAATACACCAGATACTGCACCTTCTGCTGATAAAACAATCCACCACCCTTTCCGGGCTGTTCGGGCAGGCCAAGAACAAGATCGAGGTCGCGGTGACTTTCCTGGCGATCCTGGAACTGGTGCGTATGAAAGAGATCGTCGCCGTGCAGCGCGGTCTGTTCCAGGAGATAGAAATAGTCAGAAATAACGAGAATATTATCCCTTATGACAGAACAGGCCAGACGGAAACTAATTAGCGCCGGCGTCAACGTCCCGCAGCCGGCCGTCTTTGATAAGATCGAGACCGAGGAAGACGTAGTCATAAATCTTTCCGTGCGTCCCGAACGCCTGGAAGATTTCGTAGGCCAGAAGGAAGTGGTGTCTAACCTGAAGGTCTGCCTGGCGGCGGCGGCGCAGCGCGGCGAACCGCTGGAACATGTGCTGCTTTCCGGGCCTCCGGGGCTGGGGAAGACCTCGCTTTCGCGCATTATCGCGCATGAGATGAATTCCAAGATAACCGCCACCTCCGGACCGGCCATAGAAAGGGCGGGAGACCTTATCGGTATCCTCACCAACCTGGAGAAGGGCGATGTCCTCTTCATCGACGAGATACACCGCCTTTCAAAAGTAGTCGAAGAGTTCCTTTATCCGGCAATAGAGAATTTTCAAATAGATTTCGTGATCGATAAAGGCCCCTACGCCAAAACTATAAAATTCAATCTGAAGCCGTTCACGCTTATCGGAGCGACTACCCGCTCCGGACTGCTGTCCGCTCCCTTGCGGAGCAGATTCGGTATACTTTACCATCTCGATTTCTACGCCCCCGGCGAACTGGCGGCGATCATCAGGCGTTCCGCGGGGATATTGAACATCGAGATCGCTTCTGACGCGGCCGACGAACTGGCGCGCAGGTCGCGCGGCACGCCCAGGATAGCCAACAGGCTCCTGCGCAGGGTAAGGGATTACGCCCAGGTCGGCGGCAGGCAGAGCATAGATATGCAGATGGTGTGCAGCGCACTGGAACAGCTGCGCATAGACGACGCCGGGCTGGACGAAATGGACAGGAAAGTGTTGAGGATGATCATCGAATATTACGGCGGCGGACCGGTGGGCATTGAGTCTCTGGCCGCGAGCCTTAATGAGGAAGCGGATACCATCGCGGATACCGTGGAACCTTATCTGCTGCAGGTCGGTTTTCTCAAACGCACCAGCCGGGGAAGAATGGCATCCAGGCAGGCCTGCGAGCACCTCGGCCTGAAATGCCCGTCCGGAGAACAACCGGGGCTTTTTTAGTGAAGATCCTTTTGCATATCTGCTGCGCCCCCTGCCTGATCTACCCGCTGGAGAAATTAAGAAGCGGCGGTTTTGAGGCCAGGGGAGTGTTCTACAATCCCAATATCCACGGCGCCGCGGAGTACGCGGCGCGCCGGCAATGCCTGGAAAGTTATTCTGCGTCCCGCGGTTTAGAGGTGGAATACCCGGCTTACGCCCCGGAAGAATTTTTCGGGGGAGTGCGGAACGGGGCTCTTCCTCCGCAGAGATGCGTTTCCTGCTGGAGCCTGCGTATGAATTATACCGCCAGGCTGGCCAGGACCAGCGGTATCGGTGTGTTTTCCACTACCCTCCTGGTCAGTCCGTATCAGGACCACGCCTTGCTGCGGGCGGCCGCCGAGCGCGCCGCTGAAGAAGAAAAAGTGGATTTTTACTATGTTGATTTCCGGCCCGGCTTCCGGCAGGCGCGCAGGCAGGCCGGCGAATCCGGATTATATCTCCAGAAATACTGCGGCTGTATTTATTCGGAAACTGAACGGTATTTTTCCAAAGGAAAGGCTGTAAAAGATGCAGGCGATCGCTAAGACGCTGGTTTTTCTGGGTATCCTGTTGATATGCGCGGGAGCGGTGATTATGCTGGCGCAGAAGATCCCGTTCCTGGGCAGGCTGCCGGGGGATCTTTGTATAAAGAGAAAACAGTTCACGGTTTATTTCCCCCTGGCCACTTCGCTGCTTTTGAGCTTATTCGTTTCATTGCTACTCTGGATATTCTCACGCCGATGACGCACGCTTTTAAATTGACGCTGATCCCCGCCGTTTTTCTACTCGCGGCCGCCGCGTTCTGCCGGGCCGCGTCCGGGCAGACCTCTGCGGACTTAAAGACCAATAAAGAATACCGTCTTCCTTTCGCGAAGGAGCCTTATATACGGGTGGCCGTGTTCCGCAACGTCGATTCTTTGAACCTGAAGGTCAACGGAGTTTTTTACTTTTACGACGCGGCGACGAACCGTAAATTACTGCAGGAGACCAACGCCCGTTATACCGTCTCTGCCGGAAAGAACGGGATTTCCGCAGGCGGGCGCGTATTCGGGACAGACCGTCTGATCATAAAGTCCCGGGACAGGGATGAAATATATCTTAACGGCAGGCGTTTCCGGGGGGAAATACGCCTGATCAGGAAGAATTCCTCTTTGTTGGCCGTGAATTATGTCGGGCTGGAGGATTATATAAAGGGAATATTCATCAGGGAGTCGTCGCATTACTGGCCGCCGGAGGTGCTTAAGGCCGAAGCGATAGTCTTCAGGAGTTTCGCTTTGTACAGGGCGGGGGAGAACGCGGCGATGGACTACGACGTGACCTGTGATGTTTATTCCCAGGTCTACGGCGGGATGTCCGCCGAACGCTACCGCACCAACAAGATGGTCAAGGATACCGCGGGGATGGTGCTGGTTTACGCAGGGAAGATATTCCCGGCGTATTATCATTCAGCCTGCGGCGGACATACGGAGGATGCCGTCAGGCTTTGGAACATTAATCTTGCGCCTTTGAAGGGCACGGTGTGCGGTTATTGCGAAGATTCTCCGCATTACCGCTGGAGTCTCTTGCTCGCCAATAAAGAAGTCTCCGGCAAACTGCACGCGGAAGGCAGCGCGGGTGTCCCGCAGATCGCGGCCTTAACGCTCGGGAGCCGCGACGAGTCCGGCAGACTGGAGGAGATGACGTTCTCTTTCGAGGACGGCGGCACAAGGGTGATTTCCGCCAAAGAATTGCGCCAGTTGATCGGGCCGGATGTCATAAAGAGCACTAATTTCGAGGCGCGTCTTACCGGGGACGGTATAGCTTTCGAAGGGTTCGGATGGGGGCACGGTGTCGGCCTTTGCCAGTGGGGCGCTTATTTTATGGCGAAAAAAGGCGCGACTTACACGCAGATAATTTCGCACTATTATCCGGGTACTCAAATCGTCAAACTGGGGACTTTCAACGGCGGGGAAATAAAGACGGCGGTAAGCGGTCCGGCTTCCGCCGCAAAATGAACCGTTGATCCCGGCCCGGCGGCATCCAATTCCGGCCTTACCGTGAGGATCGTGAAATACAAATGCAGAAACTTTCCGACTTTGATTTTGAACTCCCTTGCGAACTGGTGGCGCAGCATCCCCTGCGCGCGCGCGACAGCGCCAGGCTGCTGGTACTGAAAAGGAAGAGCGGGCGCGTGGAACACCGGTTGTTCTCGGACCTTCCGGATTATATGCAAAAAGGAGACCTGCTGGTGCTTAACGACAGCAGGGTTGTGCCTGCCCGCGTTAACGCGCGCAGGAAAAGCGGCGGCAAGGCGGAAGTATTTCTTCTGGAACGCCGGGAGGGCTTGACATTCAGAGCGCTGCTTAAACCGGCGAGGCTGAGGATAGGAGAACAGTTGATTTTAAGCGACCCTGCCATCGTCTGCACGGTCTCCGGCAGGGATGAGGTTAGTTTTTCCGGCTGCCGGGTGGAGGATATTTATGCTGCCGGGAGCGTTCCTCTGCCGCCGTATATAAAAAGAGAGCCTTCGCAGGAGGACAGCGTATATTACCAGACGGTATTCGCGCGGGAAGACGGTTCGGTAGCCGCGCCTACCGCCGGACTGCATTTCACGCCGCAATTGCTGGAGAAGATTTCCGCCGCAGGGGCGCAGACCGCCTACATCACCATGCATATCGGTTACGGTACCTTCAAGCCGGTCAAGTGCGAGGAGATCGCGCGTCATAATATGGAAGAGGAAAGTTTCCGGGTCGGCGAAGAAGCGGCAATGAAAATAAAAGAAGCGTCCGCCGCGGGAAAGAACATCTGCGCCGTGGGCACAACCAGTATGCGCACCCTCGAAACTTACGCTTCCGGAGCCGCGGAGGGCAAAACCGGGCTTTTTATTTACCCGGGGTACAGGTTCCGCCTTGTGAACAGGCTGATCACCAATTTTCATTTACCGAAGACCACGCTGTTAATGCTTGTCTGCGCTTTCGCCGGGACGCAGATGGCGCTTGACGCTTACCGTCAGGCGGTGGAGCGTAAATACCGTTTTTACAGCTACGGCGACGCGATGCTTATCATATAATTAAAAGACCGGTTCTGGGTTTTGGGTTCTCGGTTCTGGGAAATGCTTAAAACAATTTTTACAATAAAGCGACCGTGGATTATGGACTAAAAAAGTATGGAAACCTTCAAAATTATAAATAAGGATCCAGGTTGCTCCGCAAGGACAGGCGAGCTGCATACGCAGCGGGGGATGATCGAGACGCCCTGTTTTATGCCCGTGGGCACGCAGGGGACGGTGAAGTCGATATTGCCGAGCCAGCTTGGCGACAGCGGCGCGCGCATAATCCTGGCTAACGCTTATCATCTTTTTCTGCGTCCCGGGCTGGAGGTCATCAAAAAAGCCGGAGGCCTGCATAACTTTATCTCCTGGCCCGGACCGATACTTACCGACAGCGGAGGCTACCAGTTCTTCAGTCTGGCGTTGTTGAGGAAAATTACCGATGAGGGCGTGCGTTTTCAGTCGCACGTAGACGGTATGAAGCATTTCCTGCGGCCGGAAGACGTGATCGATATACAGACGGTATTGGGAAGCGATATAATGATGCCGCTGGATGAATGCGTTCCTTATCCGGCTTCGCACCGCCAGGCGCAGAGCGCCGTGAAGAGGACATTGCAATGGGCGCGGCGTTCCAAGGAAAGGTTCATTCATTGTTCCTCTGCTTCTTGCGATAACGGTCTGCCGGCCGGGCGGCTTTTCGCGATAGTGCAGGGCGCCGGTTATAAAGAACTGCGCGCGGAGTGCGCCGGAGCGCTGACGGAAATCGGGTTTGACGGATACGCTATGGGAGGGGTCTCGGTGGGGGAGCCGAAAGAAGTGATGTATGAAGTGATCGGGCTTACGCCGTCTCTTTTACCGGAGGACAAACCCCGTTATCTGATGGGGGTGGGCCTGCCGGAGGATATCCTCGAGGGTGTAGCTTCCGGAGTGGATATGTTCGACTGCGTGATACCCACGCGTTACGGCAGGAACGGCAGCGCGTTCACTTCTTTGGGCAAGATCGTGATCAGGAACGCCGCCTACACCTCGGATTTCAAACAGCTTGATCCTGCCTGCGGATGTTATACCTGCAGGAATTTCTCCAGGGCTTATCTAAGGCACCTTTTTAACACCGGCGAGATGCTTGGTATGCATCTCTTGTCCCTGCATAATATCCATTTCTATCTGGATATGATGCGCAGGGCGCGCCAGGCGATAAGCCTGGGAGACTTCAGCGGATTCCGCGCGGAATTTATGGTAAAGTACAAGAGAGGCGGGAGTTAACTTATGATGCGTATCGATATACTGACGATCTTTCCCGGGATGTTCCGGGAGGTGCTGGGCGAGTCCATGATAAAAAGGGCGCAGGAGAAACGAAAGGTCGGTATCCGCGCGCACGATCTGCGTGATTATACCCTGGATAAGCACCGTAAAGTTGACGATAGGCCTTTCGGCGGCGGCTCCGGAATGGTGATGTCCGCCGAGCCGGTCTTCCGGGCGGTCGAGGCGTTAAGAAAAGGGCGCAGGCGCGCGCAGGGGAAGGTTATCCTGCTCGGCCCGCAGGGAAGAAAACTCGATCAGAAAACCGCGCTGGAATTGTCCGCTTTGAAATGGATGATACTTATCTGCGGCCATTATGAAGGGGTCGATGAGAGGGTGCGCGCTCACCTGGTTGACGACGAGATCTCCATCGGTGATTATATATTGACGGGGGGGGAGATCCCGGCTATGGCGTTGACCGATTGCGTCGTGCGGCTCATCCCCGGTGTGCTGGGAGATAAAAATTCCTTGAATTTTGAGTCATTCGAAGGTAATCTATTAGAGTATGCCCAGTATACCCGGCCTGCGGATTTCCGGGGGATGAAGGTGCCGGAAGTCCTTTTGAGCGGAGACCACGGCAGGATCGGCGACTGGCGCAGGGAAGACAGCCTGCGCAGGACGCGGCAAAAAAGGCCTGATCTGCTCAAGAAACACGGCACGGCATAACACAGCTTTATCCGCGGAGAAGCCGCGCAGAGTATTCAAAAGAATAATTTGGGAGCAAATATCGCTCATAACGTATGACCGCGTCCGGTCGGATATGAACATCCGGACCGCACGAAGTGAAATCCGGTTAGGAGACAAGACAAATGAATAAAATAAAATCTATCGAACAGAAATTCGCCGCCAGAAAAGACTTTCCCGCGTTCAACGTGGGAGATACAGTTAAAGTCTTCGTGAAGATCCCGGAAGGCCCGGATAAGTTCCGCCTGCATCCTTATGAAGGCACGGTGATCGGCAAAAAAGGCAGCGGGGTCAATGAGACCTTTACCGTCAGGAAAGTCTCGTTCGGGGAAGGTATCGAGAGGGTTTTTCCGCTGGGGACATCGACAATAGAAAAGATCGAGGTCATCCGTTCCGGTAAGGTCAAAAGGGCCAAGCTTTATTATCTCCGCAGCAAGATCGGCAAGCGCGCCACCAAGATAGATTCGAAAGAACAGCAGGACGCCGTCAAGGCATAAATATCCGATCCTGTTCTTCGTGAAAATCAGGGCCCAAATTGACTAATAGAGACGAATTGCTTTATTACGAACGCGGGCTTGAAGCCGCGGGCTGCCGGTTGATTATCGGCATTGACGAAGCCGGACGCGGACCCCTGGCCGGGCCGGTGGTCGCCGCCGCCGTGGCCCTGCGCGGTTTTTCCTTTTCGAGCCGTATAGACGATTCCAAAAAACTTACTCCCCGCCAGCGCGATACCGCTTTCCTGGAAATCACCGGGAAGGCCGATTATGGAATAGGGATCATAAACGAGCAGATAATAGACAGCGTGAATATCCTGGAAGCCAGTAAGCTGGCTATGCAGGACGCGGTCAGCGATCTTCTTTCCCGCAGGAAAGGACCAGTCCCGGATGCAGCCGCTGTCCGCGCGCTTGTGGACGGGGATATGCAGTTGACCCTTCCCGTGCCGCACACCTGTATTATACGGGGGGATTCTAAATCTTTGAGCATCGCCTGCGCGTCGATACTCGCCAAAGTCACCAGGGACCGGATCATGGCGATATACGACGCGGTTTTCCCGCAGTACGGTTTTTCCAGGCATAAAGGGTATCCGACTGAAGCTCACCGGCTCGCCATAACCCGCTGCGGGCCTTCCGTTATTCACCGCAGAAGTTTCTCCGGTGTCTAAGCCGGGAAGCTGCGAGGAGAGAGCCGCCGCTGAATTCCTGCGCAGGAACGGTTACCGTATCCTGGAAATGAATTACCGTTGCCCGGCGGGAGAAATAGATATTATCGCCGGGGAAAAAGGCGTTATCTGTTTCGTGGAAGTGAAATCCCGCAACAGCGACGCCTGCGGCAGTCCCGCGGAAGCGGTCACGCAGGCCAAGAAGAGAAGGTTGTGCAGGGCGGCCGCCTGTTACCTGGCGTCCGCGGGCAGGACGGAGAACGCGGCGCGTTTCGATGTGGTCACGGTGCTTGATCCGGGCGGCGATCCGGAATGGGAGTTGTTCAGGGACGCATTTGAATGCGAGGAGTGATAGATTGAATATACCGGGCATCGCGCGTAGTTCAGTTAAAGTTCCGATAGAAAAGATCGCTTCCCGTCTTGGTATCCGCAAGAAATATCTTGTTCCCTACGGCAGGTATATCGCTAAGATCGATCCGGAGATGCTGCGGGAGCGGAGGCCGCGCGTTAAAAAAAGCAAATATATACTGGTAACCGCCATTACTCCCACTCCGCTGGGAGAGGGCAAGACCGTTACCACTATCGGCCTATCTATGTCCCTGAACCTCGTTGGGGTAAAGGCCTGCGCCTGCATCAGGGAATCTTCTCTGGGGCCGCTTTTCGGTTTAAAGGGCGGCGGCGCCGGCGGCGGGCTCTCGCAGGTCGTGCCCGCGGAAGAGTTCAACCTGCATTTTACCGGGGATATCCACGCCGTGGGCTTTGCCCATAATCTTGCCGCCGCTTATCTGGATAATTCGATCTATCACGGTAACCGTCTCAATATCGCTCCCGAAGGCATTTACTGGAAAAGGGTGATTGAGGTCAACGATAGGTCGTTGAGGAATATCCGTTTGTCTTCCGGGGTAAAAGGCGCGGATATCAGGGAGAGCGGTTTCGAGATCACAGCGGCCTCGGAATTAATGGCTATCCTCGGATTGAGCGAGAACACGCGCGACCTGCGCTCCAGGCTGGGCAGGGTCGTGCTGGCCGAACGCCTTGACGGCGGTTATGTCACCGCCGAGGACCTGAAGGCCGCCGGAAGTATGGCGGTCTCGGTGCGGGACGCGCTCAAACCCAATCTTATCCAGACTATAGAGAACACGCCCTGTTTTGTGCACACCGTTCCTTTCGCCAATATCGCGCACGGCAATAGTTCCATACTCGCGGACAGGCTCGCGCTTTCCTGTTCGGAATATGTGGTCACCGAAGCGGGTTTCGGGGCCGATTGCGGCGCCGAGAAATTCTTCAATATCAAATGCAGGGCTTCCGGCCTTAAGCCCGACGCGGCGGTGCTGGTTTGTTCCGTGCGCGCCCTGAAGGCGCACAGCGGCAGGTTCAGGGTAGTCCCCGGTAAACCTCTGGATGAGGGGCTGGCCAGGGAGGATCTGGACGCCCTGGAGAGCGGATGCTGCAACCTGCAGAAACAGATCGAGAATATCCTCATTTTCGGCGTGCCGGTGGTGGTGGCCGTGAACCGTTTCTCCGGGGATACCGACAGAGAGATCGGCCTGGTTTGCGAAAAGGCGCTGAAGTTCGGGGCTTACGCCTGCGAGGTCAGCGAACTCTGGGCGCGCGGCTCCCGCGGCGGAACAAAACTGGCGGAGAGCGTGATCCGGGCGGCGGAAATACCCAATAAATTTACTTTTTTGTACGACAACGCGGAAACGCTTGAGCGGAAGATCAGCGCCATCGCCTGCAAGATCTACGGCGCGCGGGGCGTGGAGTATTCGGAGACCGCGCGCAGGAGGATCGAACTTTATACCGCGCGGGGCTGGGGCAGCCTGCCGGTTTGTATGGCCAAGACGCAGTTCTCTCTTTCGCACGACCCGCGCCTGAAGGGCAGGCCGGAAGGATTCATCCTTCCGGTATCGGATGTCAGGCCCGCGATAGGCGCGGGGTATCTCTACGCGCTTTGCGGCGGGATACAAACTATGCCCGGGCTTCCTTTGCGGCCGCGCGGGGAAGAGATGGACATCGACGATAACGGCGTGATCAGAGGGCTGTGAGAGGAAATATGAAATATTGCTGTAAGAGCGTGGAGAAATATAACGATTGCCTGGCCGCCGGCAACGCCGTCCCCGGAGGCGGTTCTTCGTCCGCGGTCTCAGCGGCGATGGGCAGCGCGCTGTTAAGTATGGTGCTTAATTTCTCCGTGGGCCGGAAAGCTTACGCCGCGCACGAACAGCGCTTGAGGGAGATCCTCGCCAAGACGGAAACTCTGCGGGTGAGGTTCCTGGAACTGGCCGATCTGGATTCCGAGGCTTTCAGCGGCAGGGATATGCGCAAATCCCTGGATATTTCTTTTATAACCTGCCGTCTTTGCTATGAGACGATGAAGTTCTGCCCTGAAGTGCTGAAAAAAGGCAATCCCAATTTGTGCACTGATGTCGGAACGGCCTCCGCGCTGCTGGACGCCGCTTTCTGCGGGGCGTACCTGAACGCGCGCATAAATCTGAAGATCATAGGGGATGCGGTTTTGTCCCGCGGCATCCTAAAAGAACTGGCCGTCAAGAAGCGGGCGATGGCCAGAATAAAAACGGAGATCGAGAATGGCGTCTGCAGGATTATTGAAGGGTAGCGTAATCGCCGAGCGCATAAAAGAGGAGATCCGTTCCCGGATAGGAAAACTCGGTTTCCGTCCGGCGCTGGCGGGTATCCAGGTGGGGGATAATGCCGCCGCGGAATCTTATACGCAGATGCAGTCCAGGCTCGCCTCCGCTCTCGGTTTCGAATACCGCCTGCACAGGCTGGCCGCGAAAACTTCGCTTGAGGAATTAAAACGCCTGATCGCCAAGCTTAACGAGGACCCGCAGGTGAACGGTATCATCGTGCAAAAGCCCCTGCCTAACGAGATAGATTACCTGGCGGCGGTGCGCGAGATAGCGCCTTTTAAAGATGTGGAAGGGATGCATCCTTATAATATCGGGCATATGTTCTTTCCACGTCCGAAGATCGTCCCCTGCACTCCGGCGGCGGTAATGGAACTCATTAAATTGTCCGGGGTAAGGCTGGAGGGCAGGGAAGCGGTGTTGATCGGCCACAGCGAGATAGTCGGAAGGCCGCTGGCGCTCCTGCTGCTTGACAAACTTGCCACCGTTACCGTCTGCCACATCGGCACACACAGCGCCGGCAAGCTTGAAGAACATGTCGGCCGCGCGGAAATACTGGTGGTCGCGGTGGGCAAGGCAGGGATCATCAAAGGAAAATGGATACGGGAGCAGGCGGTGGTGATAGACGTGGGCATAAACCGCAGCAACGGCAGGATCGTAGGCGACGTGGAGACGGAGGAAGCGGCGGCCAGGGCCTCCTGGATCACGCCTGTGCCCGGCGGGGTGGGGCCGGTCACCGCGGCGATACTGATGCGCAATTTCCTGGAAGCGGCTTCTATGCAGAAGAAACAACCCCGGGATTCCTGATCTCTTTTAATGAAGACCGTTATCCTGCTTTTGATCTCCAATATTTTTATGACTTTCGCCTGGTACGGGCACCTGAAATACAGAAAAGCCCCGTTGATAACGGCGATATTGGTCAGCTGGCTCATCGCTTTCGCGGAATACTGCTTCCAGGTGCCGGCAAACCGCATCGGCTACCGGCAGTTTTCCGCTGCGCAATTAAAAACGATACAGGAAGTGATCACTTTGGCTGTTTTTTCCGTGTTTTCCGTGTTTTACCTGGGAGAACGTTTAAGATGGAATTATCTGGCGGGTTTCGCCCTGATCATCGTTGCCGTATATCTCATATTTAAAAAATGAGCACATTCAGAGAAAAAGTGCGCGCCAAGGAATTCGTCGTCACCTGCGAGCTTAATCCCGAGAAAGGGACGGATTGCGGGGCTTTGCTGGCGGCCGCTTCCTCGCTGCGCCGTTGTGTGGACGCTTTTAATGTTACAGATTCGCACGCGGCCGTGATGCGCCAGAGTCCGCTGGCGCTTTGTCTGCTGCTGAAGGAAGCCGGGATGGAGCCGGTATACCAGATTACCTGTCGGGACAGGAACCGGCTGGCTTTACAGGCGGACCTGCTTACCGCTGCGGCCCTGGGAATAAACAATATCCTGGCCGTGACCGGGGATCACACGCTGTTGGGCGATCACCGGGAAGCCAAACCGGTATTCGACCTGGATTCGGTGCAGCTGCTGTCGGTGATTTCCCGTTTGCGCGCGGGCAGGGATTCGCAGGGGCATCCGTTGTCCGGAGAGTCGCCGGATTTCTTCTGCGGGGCGGTGGTCAATCCCGGGGCCGATCCGCAAGAGGCCGAATTGATAAAGATGACGAAGAAGATCGCTTCCGGCGCGGAATTCTTTCAGACCCAGGCGGTATTTGACGCGGAGGCGTTGGAAGTTTTCTTGCGTCGTGACCCGGCGGGCGGGGCGAGGGTGATCGCCGGGATACTGCCTTTAAGGTCGGCGCGCACCGCCAGGTATTTAAACCGGCATGTGCCGGGGATCAACGTCCCGGAATGGATAATAAACAAGCTGGAAGGATCTGGCGGCAGCGAAAGCGCTGCCATAGAGATATTTTCGCGGATCATCAGGCAGGTCAGGCCGTTATGCGCCGGGATACACCTTATGCCTGCGGGATGGTTTTCGGCATTGCCGCGATTGCTGGAAGCGGCAGACCGCTATTGAATTCGTTTAGCGATGGCAAAAAATAGCAAGACCTTGGATTATTAGCCGGTTCTCAATCGATGTGGGCAAATAATAATTGGAGAGAAATCCTATGTCTGTTATAAAAACAACGGAAGTGTTGATCATCGGCGCAACGGATGCCGGATTCTCCGCCTGCCGCCGCCTCGCCGAAGCGCGGCCGGATTGGAAGATCACTCTTTTGTCGCAGGAGGAGCAGCTGCCTTACAGCCGCGGCCTGCTGCCGGATTATCTCGAGGGAAAAGTCAAGAAACGCGGGGTTTTCCTTTGTGAAGAAGACTTTTTTCTTAAGCATAAAGTGGAGTTTATTTCCGGGGCCGCGGTGAGCGGAGTGGATTTCGCCAGGCAGAGGGTACTGCTGCGCAATAACCGGCGGCTGGCGTATGATTATCTGATCATTGCCGGCGGCCGCAAACCCGCGTTGGATATTCCGGGCAGGAACAAGGAGGGCGTTTATCTGTTTTTCGGGCTCTCCGACGCCGAAGATATCAAACAGCGTTTATCCATACCGGGGAGTGTTGTCGTCTGCGGCGGGGAAGCTGACGCGCGCAGGCTGGCCGGATTCTTCGCCTCCGCCGGCCGGCAGGTTAAATTACTGGTCAGAACCGGCGGAGACCAAACCGCCGTTTCTGCGCAGGAAGAAAATCCCGAGGTGATGGCGGATATCCGTATTGAAGAAATCATAGGAGAAGGCCGGGAACTGAAAGCGGTCAGGCTTAGCAGCGGGAAGATAATCGAAGCTTCTTCGGTGTTTTTCTGCTGCCGCGAAAATCCCTGTCTGGATTTCGCCGCCGGAGGCCCGGTAGCGGTAGAGAACGGTTTTATAGCGGTGGACGCTGATCTGTGCGCCGGGGCCGGCAATGTTTTTGCCTGCGGGGAGGTCTGCGCTGTGACGGCGACAAGGGAATTGACGGCGGATGAAGCCCGCGCGCAGGGAGCCAGGGCGGCCGACGGGATACTTGAAGAAGAATCCCGTAAAGCTGAAGCGGTTGTTTGACCGCTAACGGGAAGGTGTGAGTATGTCCTCTATAATTGCTGAATTGGGAGAAAAAGGTACGCGGGCTGTATTGGCGTTGACGCGCTCCGAATTGGAGAAGTTGACCGCCGCGCGCGGCGCGGAGACGGCGCTGGAGTTCCCGCAGACTAATTACGCTCTGCCGTTGATCAAGGCGTTCTTGAACGAGGACGTGCGCACACTCGGAGATTGCGGCCGGATCATTAAACAGGCGGAGGCTCTTGCCGCAGGATCGCCTGCGGAAAACGGGTTGTTATTGGACGCGGCAGGAGGGCTTTTGAATAAAGGGCTGGCCGCGCTGCTTTGCGAGGAATTGCTGGCTTCTTTTAAATATCTTTCCGGGGAACATCCTCAAGCCGGTATGAGCGGTTTCCTCTCCGATAATCTGCTGCGTTCCCTGGGTATACAACTGGTGGACGGGCGCATCGCCGGTATCGCGGTGATCGCCGGGCCCGCCAGGGACCCCCAAGCGGCGGTGCAGTTGATCCGCGACCTTCAGTCGAAAAGTATCGTCAGCCTGCTTGTCGGCAGCGCCGGAGGCACTTCTATGCTCAAGCAGCTTGCCGACTCCAAAGTAGCCGTGGGCCTGGATAATTATATCGTTCCCCTGGGAGAGGATTATCTTTCCGCTATCTACGCGGTGGACTGGGCGGTAAGGGCCCCGCTTATGTACGGGGGCCACAAATGCGGGCAGTGGAAAGAGATACTTTCTTACACTAAAGAAAAGGTCCCGGCTTTTGTGGTCCTGCTCAGTCATGTGGACGAGGTGATCGTGGCTACGGGATTGGGAGCGCTGGCAATGGGATTCCCTATAATTACCGACCTGGATATACCCGAAGTGCCTAAATTGGAAACCACGCTTTACGAAGCGCTGGTGCGCCAGAGCGACTATGCCGGGATCGCGGCGGCCTGTATCCAGACCCGCGGCATAAAAGTAAAAGTTTCCGAGGTCCCTATCCCGGTGCCTTACGCCGCTGCGTTCGAGGGAGAACGGGTCAGGAGAGACCAGCTCCACGCTGAATTCGGCGGCAAAAGCAGCCTGGCCTTTGAATATTTATATAGCCGCGGGCTCCAGGAAGTAGAAGACGGTAAAGTGGAGATCTTCGGCCCCGATATAGACGCGCTGCCTAAAGGCAGCAAATCCCTGCCTCTGGCGCTGATAGTGGAAACGGCCGGCAGGCGTATGCAAAAAGATTTTGAACCGATACTGGAACGGCAGATACACCGTTTCGTGAATTACGCGATGGGGATAATGCACGTCGGACAGCGCGATATGAACTGGATCCGCGTCTCCAAAGACGCTTTCTCCAAAGGCTTCCGTTTAAAACATCTGGGGGTGATACTGCACGCTATGCTGCACCAGGAATATCAGGCCATCGTGGACAAGGTGCAGGTGAAGATATATACCAATAAAGAAGATGTGCAGCGGCTTTTATCTTCGGCGGGGAAAACATTCGAGGAGAGGGATGAGCGGCTGAGCGGGATGACCGACGAGAACGTGGATACTTTTTATTCCTGCCTGCTTTGCCAGTCCTTCGCGCCAAACCACGTCTGTATCGTCACCCCGGAGAGACTGGGGCTCTGCGGCGCTTATTCATGGCTGGACGCCAAGGCTTCATACGAGATCACGCCCACGGGGCCCAATCAGCCCATACTTAAAGAGAACCTGCTGGATGAGCGCTCGGGGCAATGGGGGAGTATAAACGACTTTGTCTACGCCAAATCCAACAAGACCGTGGATAAGGTGAGTATGTATTCTCTGCTCGAAGCTCCGCAGACCTCCTGCGGGTGCTTTGAATGCATAGTGGCCATTCTGCCGGAGGCCAACGGCGTGATGATCGTGCACCGCGATCATATCGGGATGACGCCCTGCGGTATGACCTTCACTACTCTCGCCGGCTCGGTGGGGGGAGGGGTGCAGACGCCGGGATTCCTGGGCGTCGGGAAGCTGTATATCGCCAGCAGGAAATTCATCTCTGCCGAGGGAGGATTAAAGCGCGTTGTCTGGATGCCGAAGGAACTTAAAGAGATGCTCGCGGAACGCCTGCGCAGACGCTGCAGCGAGATCGGCGACCCCGGTTTATTCGATAAGATCGCCGATGAGACTTCGGCGGTTAAACTGGAGGAATTACTGGAGTTTCTGGCGAAGGTTAAGCACCCGGCCCTGGAAATGCCGCCGTTGTTTTAATGATCCGGGCGTTTTTTGGGGTTTGAATTAAGCAGATATAAAATAAAAACAAATTTTCTCTTGACGTTTGCGCAAAATCAAATATAGTATAAACTTAATGAAAAACACGGAGGGAAACAGAATGACTTGTAGGGTCGCAGGTTTTCTGGCAGCGTTCGTGTTCCTGGCACAGGGACAGGCAATGTCTTTTTCCGGCAATCAACTTCAGGCGACTTTGCAGGATCAGGCGCGCGCGTACCGCGTGGAAGGCCTGCGTTACCAGAAAGAGGGAAATCTGGAGCAGGCGTCAGCCTGTTATCAAAAAGCCATCTCTCTTAATCCCAACTTCGTGGAAGCTTATAACGATCTCGGTATCCTTTACGAGGCGAACGGCAGGCTGGAAAAAGCCAAGGATATGTACCTGCGCGCCATTGAAGTGGCGCCGAATTATCCCAGTAGTTACGCAAATATGGCCCTGCTTTACGAAGGCCAGGGTGATTATATAAACGCCGTGTTGTATTGGATAAAAAGAGCCACTTTGGGCGGCCCCGGCGATCCCTGGGCGGACAAAGCCAGGAAAAGACTTGAAGGTATAGCCAGCGTTTATCCGGAGGCCTACGGGAAGATCGAATCCCGCTATAAGGCCAATTTACAGAAAGAAATGATACAGGCTTCGCCGGCAGCGGCAGCGGCGGTATACAGCGACCTGGACAGCGATCTGTACGAGACCGGTTCGCAACAGGAGGCGCCGGTAACGCTGTTTGAAGATGAACTTTCGGCGGATCAGAAATCGCTGGATAATAGAAGCCGGGCGATCACCTATCTTACCCGCGCCAGGGAAAGCTATAACAAAGGGGAATACGTAACCGCATTAAAAGAAGCTACCGTAGCGGAATATCTCGATTCTTCCAACAAAGAGATCAGTTCCTTTATTGAACAGGTTCGCAGGACGCTTTTACAATAAGGACTACGAGTTACCATACCTTTCCTGAATGTTTTAATTAATGCATACATCCAAGCAGTTGTACTTGTTTGACGCCACCGCATTCTATTACCGCGCATTCTATGCCCTTCAGGGATTAAGCACATCTTCCGGATTGCCTGTAGGCGCAGTCTACGGTTTCATTAATATGCTGAATAAGGTGTTGAAATCCCGGGAAGCCGGATCCGCGGTCTTATGTTTTGACGTCTCCCGGCAGACATTCCGTTCCGAGAAATTCGCCGAATACAAGATACAGCGTCCACCTATGCCGGAAGATCTGGTCTCGCAGCTGCCTTTGATAAAGGAAGCGGTGCGGGCGTACCGTTTATGCGTGTGCGAATTGAAAGGTTATGAAGCCGACGATCTGCTCGCTTCTTTGAGCATTAAAGCGTCCGCCGCCGGCATCGAGAATGTTATCGTGAGCCCGGACAAAGACATCCTGCAGCTGGCCGGCGGGCGCACGACGGTATTGAACCCTTATAAAGGGAGCGGGGTTGTTTACGACAGCGCCGCGGTAGAAAAAGATTTCGGCGTTCCGCCGCGGCTGGTCCCGCAGGCTTTGGCTTTGATGGGGGACGCGAGCGATAATATCCCAGGTGTCCCGGGGATCGGCCAGAAGACCGCTGTCTCTTTGCTGCGGGAATTCGGCTCACTGGATGAGATACTCGCCCGTCCGGAACGCATCAGGCAGGAAAAGATCCGGGAAGCGGTGTCCGCCAACAGGGATAGGATCGCCCTCAATCTGGAACTGGTATCGCTTGACGGAAGCGCGCCGGTGGAACTGGATACGGATGCTTACAGGATCCAGGAGCCTGATTATGAGAAACTGCGCGATATCTTTACCCGTCTGGAATTCCGTTCATTGCTGAAGGCGCTGCCGCCGCGCGCCGACGCGCGGCAGGAACCGCCTGTTCTTTGCGGATCTGATTCCGGACTGACCGTTTCCAACGGCGCGGAGATTTTTATACGCCCCGTGGACACGGGGGATTTTCTTATATATGCCTCCGGGATGACTTTTTCTTCCGGGGACATAGGGGACAATCTTAAACGCCTGCTTGAATCCGGGTCCGTAGACAAATGCGGCCATGATCTGAAGAGGGCGGCCTGGATGCTGCGTTCTAAAGGGATAACTTTGCGGGGAATGCGTTTCGACAGTATGATAGCGGCTTATCTGTTGAATCCTTCCTCCGGGGCGTATTCTTTCGACGAGGTATATGATACTTACGGGGCAGGGCTGCCTGAAGACGCAGGCGGCGCGGAAAGAATGCAGAATCTGCGGGAGCGCCTGCGGCAGCTGATGCGGGAGAAGTCGCTGCTCAAGCTTTTTGAAGAGATCGAGATGCCTTTGGAGGAGATACTCTCCGCGATGGAGAGCGGAGGCATCAAAGTGGATACCGCTGTTCTGCGTTCTCTCTCCTCGGAGATGGAGAAGAAGATACTTACGCTGACGGCCGGTATTTATGACTGCGCCGGCGGCAGTTTCAACATTAATTCTCCGCAGCAGCTGCGCGTGATACTTTTCGAGAAACTGAAATTACCTGTGCGCAAGAAGACCAAGACCGGGCCTTCCACTGATGAGGAAGTCCTGCGCGCTCTTGTAAACGAGCATAAGCTGCCCGCGCTGCTTCTGGAGTACCGGCAGATCTCCAAGCTCAAGTCGACTTATGTGGATGCCTTGCTTAATCTGGTTGATAAATCCACGCAGCGCATACATACGTCTTTTAACCAGACCGGCACCGAAACCGGGCGCTTGAGTTCCAGCGAGCCTAATCTGCAGAATATTCCGGTAAGGAGCGAAGCCGGGAGGAAAATACGCGGGGCCTTCGTGGCTTCGGACCCCGGCAGCCGCCTGTTTTCCTGCGACTATTCGCAGATAGAATTGCGGATACTGGCGCATCTCTCCGGGGACGCCGGTATGATCTCGGCTTTCCTGCAGGAAAAAGATATCCACGCGCATACCGCTTCATTGATCTACGGCGTGCGGGAAGAGGATGTGGACGATTCTATGCGCGAGACCGCCAAACGCGTCAATTTCGGCATCATCTACGGGCAGACCGCCTACGGACTGGGGAAAGACCTCGGTATTCCGGTGAGGGAAGCGGAGGCGTTCATCGACGCTTATTTCCTGCGTTATCCCGGGGTGAAAAAATTCATCGGCGATTGCATAGCCTTTGCGGAGAAAGAAGGTTTTGTCTCCACCATCCTGGGCAGAAGGCGCTATCTGCCGGAGATCAACAGTAAGAATCTGGCTGTCAGGCAGTTCGCCCAGCGCAAGGCGGTGAATACCCCGGTGCAGGGGTCGGCCAGCGATTTGATCAAGTCGGCGATGATAGATATATACCGTCTGTTGCAGGAACGGGGATTAAGGTCGAGAATGGTGCTGCAGGTGCATGATGAACTTGTCTTCGACGTGCCGCGGCCTGAAGCGCGGGAATTCATACCTGAAGCGGAGAGGATAATGGGGCATGTGCTTGAACTCTCCGTGCCTCTTAAGGTGAGCGTTAAAGAGGGGGATAATCTTTGCGATCTGAAAGAGTGCGTTCTTCTTTCCGGAGGACGGGGATGAGGATCGCGTTTTTTACCCCGGAAGCGGTGCCTTACGCCAAGACCGGCGGCCTTGCCGACGTAACGGGAGCGCTTTCGCGGGCTTTGTGCGAAGCCGGGCATGAAGTTGTCGTATTGCTGCCGGCGTACGGGAAAATGGCCGTTTCCGGTCCTGCTATGGAAAAGATAATGCCGGATATTTCCTCTCATAGGCAGGAGGGCGGGGCGGTTTTTTATTTTCTGCATAACGGCGAATATTTCGGGCGGGAGGGTTTTTACGGCTCGGCAGCAGGCGATTATCCGGATAATCTGGAGAGGTTCGCCTTCTTCTGCCGCCGCGGCCTGCGCCTGCTTGAGCAGTTGGATTTCTCACCGGACATAGTTCATTGTCACGATTGGCAGGCCGCGCTTGTGCCGGTCTACCTTAAATCCCTGGAAGCGGGTAATCTCTTTTTCCGCAGGACCGCTTCCGTATTGACCATTCATAATCTGGCTTATCAGGGGGTTTTCCCGTCCGGGGATTTTATTTCCTCGGGGCTGGACGCCGGGATGTTCTCCGTGGACGCAATGGAATTCTACGGGAGAGTGAATCTTTTGAAGGGGGGACTGATCTTTTCCGACGCCCTTACCACGGTCAGCCCTACTTACAGCCGTCAGATACAGGGAAAAGAATTCGGCTGCGGCCTGGAAGATATCTTAAACCGGCGCGCGGAGAACCTGCGCGGGATATTGAACGGTCTTGATTATTCGGTCTGGGATCCCTCGGTAGACCGGGAGATAGATTTTAATTACGAAGCCGGAAGAATGGAAGGTAAAGCCGGTAATAAAAAAGCCCTGCGGGATCTCTGCGGGCTTAGCGAAGAGCCGGACGCGCCGCTGTTGGCGGTCGTCTCGAGGCTGGCGGAACAGAAAGGCGTGGATCTGATCGCTTCCCTGCTTCCGGAGATATCGGCTAAAGGGATGCAGACGGTGATCCTGGGGACCGGGGACGAGAAATACCACCGGCTGCTTAAGAAAACCGCGGAGGACCATCCCGGGATGGTGTCTCTGAATTTGAAATTCGATGAGAGCCTGGCGCATAAGATCTACGCCGGTTCGGACATTTTTCTGATGCCTTCGCGTTATGAACCGTGCGGCTTGAGCCAGATGATCGCTTTGCGTTACGGCAGCGTGCCGGTGGTCAGCAATACCGGCGGGCTGGCGGACACGGTATCCGCGGAAAACGGTTTTGTGATGGAGAGCCTTTCAAGGGAGCAATTGTCGGTCTGCGTTTCTAAGGCCGCGCTGCTCTACAGGAACGCGGAGGAATGGCGGCGGCTGGCTGAACGGGGTATGCGCTGCCGTTTTTCCTGGCAGGCCGCTGCAGGCGAATACATTTCACTCTATGAAAAGACACTGCGTGGGAAATAAACGTTTAGTGATCGGGATTACCGGCGGGATATGCTCCGGCAAAAGCACGGTTTCCGCTATGCTGCGTTTGCGCGGGGCGAAAGTCATAGACGCAGACCGTATCGCCCATTCTTTGATACTTCCCGGTAAACCGGCGTTCGGGAAACTGATCAAGGCTTTCGGCCGCGGGATACTCGGCCGGGGCGGGAGGATAGACAGGCGGGCGCTGGCCGATGCGGCGTTCTCCAGCGGAAGAAAAATGGAGCTGTTGAACGGTATCATTCATCCGTATATTCTCAGGGAGATCCGCGCGCGTTTACGCAGGTCAACGGGATTGACGGTCCTGGACGCGGCATTGCTGGTTGAGACCGGGCTGCACCGCCAGGCGGATTTTGTGGTTTTCGTGAAAGCTTCAAGGCTTCTGCGGATGGAACGCGCCTCGCGCAGAGGTATGAACAGGAAACTGGTGTTGCGGATAATCGCCGCCCAGGCGTCCGTTGTCAAGAAAGAACGCCTGGCCGATTTTATCATAGATAACAGCGGTTCATTAGATCAAACTAGAACACAAGTGGAGAGCCTAAGGAGGAAAGTGTGGAGAAACTGAATATCACGAAGTTGAAAGAGATGAAGATCACCGAGCTCAACAAGCTGGCCAAGGAGCTGAACATAAACGGTTTCAGCGGGATCAGAAAGCAGGACCTGATATTCAAAGTCCTACAGGCGCAGGCCGAAAAAGAAGGTTTGATGTTCGGCGAGGGGATACTGGAGATCCTGCCGGAGGGGTTCGGTTTCCTGCGTTCCCCCAACTATAATTATCTTCCCTGCCCGGACGATATTTACATATCGCCGTCGCAGATAAGAAAATTCGACCTGAAGACCGGAGATACGGTAAGCGGGGAGATCCGTCCGCCGAAAGAAGGCGAGAAATATTTCGCCCTTCTGAAAGTGGAAGCGGTCAATTTCGAGAATCCGGAGACATGTAAGGACAAGGTTTTCTTCGACAACCTGACCCCGGTCTATCCGCACGAAAGGTTTATGCTCGAACGTAAACCGGAGGAAGTTTCCACCCGCGTCATCGATCTGCTGGCGCCGGTTGGCAAAGGCCAGCGTAGTCTTATCGTGGCCCCGCCTTACAGCGGCAAGACCGTGCTTCTGCAAAGGCTGGCCAATTCCATCACCAGCAATCACCCGGACGTGGTGCTCATCGTTCTTTTGATAGACGAGCGCCCGGAAGAGGTCACAGATATGCAGAGGAACGTCCAGGGAGAGGTCATTTCCTCCACCTTCGACGAGCCGCCGGAGAGGCACGTGCAGGTGTCGGAAATAGTGCTGGAGAAAGCCAAGCGTCTGGTGGAACACAAGAAGGACGTGGTCATCCTGCTGGACAGCATTACCCGTCTGGCGCGCGCCTACAACTCCGTGGTGCCGCACAGCGGCAAAGTGCTCTCAGGCGGTATTGATTCCAACGCGCTGCAGAAGCCGAAGCGTTTCTTCGGGGCGGCCAGGGCGATAGAAGAAGGCGGGAGCCTGACGATAATCGCCACCGCGCTGGTAGATACCGGCAGCCGTATGGATGACGTTATTTTCGAGGAGTTCAAAGGCACCGGCAATATGGAATTGCAGCTGGACAGGAATCTCTTCCAGCGCAGGATCTACCCGGCCATAGACATAAAGCGTTCCAACACCAGGCACGAAGAACTGCTGTTGAAGCCGGAGATACTGCAGCGGGTCTGGATACTGCGTAAAGTGCTCAATGAATTGAGCAACGTGGAGGCGATGGAACTGCTGATAGAGAAACTCGCCAAGACCAAGAACAACGAGGAATTCCTCAACAGTATGAACCAGAAATAAAACTCCGCGGTTCACCGGAGCGGAAACGATGTATAATAACCCTAACGAGAAGGAGAAGTAAAAATGAAAGACAAGATCCATCCCAAATACGAAGAAAGCGTGGTTGTCTGCGCCTGCGGTAATACCATACATACCCGCTCCACTAAACAGAATATCAGGGTGGAAGTATGTTCAAAATGCCATCCGTTCTTCACCGGCAAGCAGAAATTCGTCGATTCCGCCGGAAGAGTGGATAAATTCGTGAAGAAGTACGGCAGCAAAAAGGCCTGAACGCCCGATGTTGAGACATCTGAATAAACTTGAAGAACGTTACCGCCAGCTGGAGGAATTGCTGGCCAGCGAGGCAGTGGTCTCCGACCGCGAGCAGTGCAGTAAATACGCCAAGGAACTCTCCGAGCTTCAGGAACCGGTCGCTTTGCTGCGCCGGCACCGCAAGCTTTCCTTTGAATTGGAGGAATTGAAGCAGATGCGGCACGGGCATGACGACCGGGAGATGTCCGAACTGGTCAACCGGGAGGAAGCGGCGCTGAAAGAAAAACTCGCCGCGATCGAGGAGCAGGCGCAGCTTCTGCTGGAGGGCGAGGACGGGAACGCGGACAGGAATATCATCGTCGAGATCCGTCAGGGGACCGGCGGTATGGAGGCCGCGTTGTTCGCCGCCGTGCTTTACCGTATGTACAGCCGGTACGCCGACAGCAAGGGCTGGAGCGTAGAGCAGATGTCGGCGAGCGAAACCGAACTGGGCGGCATCAAGGAAGTTGTCTTCAGCATCAGCGGCAAGGGCGCTTACCGGTGTATGCGTTTCGAAAGCGGCGTGCACCGCGTGCAGCGCGTTCCGGAGACGGAATCGCAGGGAAGGATACATACCTCGACGGCGACTGTGGCGGTGCTGGTGGAACCCGAGGACGTGGAGATGGCGGTCGATCCCAAGGACCTGCGGATAGACACTTACAGGTCGTCCGGTCCCGGCGGCCAGCATATGCAGAAGACCGATTCCGCGGTGCGCATCACGCATATCCCTACCGGAGTCGTGGTTTCCTGCCAGGATGAGCGTTCACAGTTGAAGAATAAGCATAAAGCGATGAGGATACTGCGCGCCAAGATCCTGGAAAAGAAACAGGAAGACGACCTCAAGAAGATCACTTCCGAACGCCGTTCGCAGATCGGCTCCGGTGACAGGAGCGAGAAGATCCGCACGTATAATTATCCGGACCGCAGGGTGACTGATCACCGCATAAATTTTACCGTGCACAGGCTGGAAGCTGTGCTTGAAGGTGAACTCGACGAGATCTCCGGCGCCCTGCTTAAAGCCGAGAAAGAAGCTAAACTGAAGGAAAAAGAAGCGGGATAACTTTCTGTTATTATGAATGAAGCGGAACTTTTATTCACGGATATCCTGGGATGCAGCAGGATCTCTTTGTATACCGGGGGAAAACGGCGGATGCCGGAAGGCAAATGCGCGCTGGTCGCCGGCGTCCTAAAAAGGCGTATTCTTGGCGAACCTTTGCAGTATATCCTCGGCAGGACGGAGTTCATGGGGATTGATTTCCGGGTAACCCCGGATGTCCTGATCCCCCGGCCGGAAACGGAAATTCTGGTGGAGACCGCGCTAAGGTATGCTAAAATAGCGCAGGATGCGCCGCGCCGCGTCCTGGATATCGGCACCGGTTCCGGATGCCTGGCGATCAGCCTGGCGCGCCATCTGCCGCAGAGCTTGATCTGCGCCACGGATATTTCAGCGGCGGCGCTGCGGGTCGCGGAGGAGAATGCCTCGGCCAACGGCTGCAGGATTGATTTTCTCAACGCCGATCTTTTTCCGCAAGGAGACCGGATGTTTGATATGATCGTTTCCAATCCTCCCTATATTCCTGAAGGGCAGATAGCTTCGCTGCAAAGAGAGGTGTTATATGAACCGCGCGGAGCGCTGTGCGGCGGCGCCGACGGGCTGGACTTTTACCGGCGTATCTGCTCCGGGTGCTGCGCACATCTTTCTTTTTCAGGGTATCTTATTATGGAAGTCGGTTACGGGCAGGCGGAGGATGTGCGTGCTCTGATCCGTTCCACTCCGGGAATGTGCGTGGAAGAGACTGTCAGTGATTACGCGGGAATAGAAAGGGTTATTGTAACTCGCAGGCAATCTTAGAAACAGATTTTAAGATTGTTCTTGGATCGTATATCGGTTACGGTTACGATGCCCGTTTCGTCTATCGTCTAACGGTTACGGTTTCTCGACGTTACCGTAACCGAATATCGATACGGGCTTCGTTACCTTAGCCGTTACCGGAATTTAGATCGTATTCCGGTTACGGTTCTGCAAGAAGCCAGAACCTGGTTTTTAATAAATAAAGGAGTAGCCATAGATGGATAAGCTTATCATAGAAGGCGGGGTGAGGCTGAAAGGCGAAGTCAGCGTATCCGGAGCCAAGAATTCGGTGCTGCCGATATTGGCGGCTACACTGCTTACCGACGGTCCCTGCGTGCTCAAAAGGGTCCCGAATCTAAGAGACACGATGACGATGCTCAAGATCCTGCGTTCTTTGGGAAAAAACGTGGAATACGATAAAGGTACCGTGCGTGTGCTGGCGACCAAGCATTGCGGTTACAGCGCCGATTATAAACTGGTTTCCACGATGAGGGCTTCTTTTTGCGTGCTCGGGCCTTTATTGGGCAAACTGAAGAAAGCCAAGGTTTCTTTGCCGGGCGGGTGCGTGATCGGTTTGCGTCCGGTGGACTTGCACGTAAAAGGTTTGCAGTCTCTGGGAGCGGACATAGATGTGCAGGGCGGGTATGTGGTGGCGGAAGCCGCCAAATTAAAAGGCGGGTATGTCTATCTTGGCGGGGTTTTCGGTTCTTCGGTGCTGGCCACGGATAACGTGATGATGGCGGCGGTGCTGGCCCCGGGCAGGACGGTGATCGAGTCGGCCGCCTGCGAGCCGGAAGTAGTGGACTTGGCGGAGTTTTTGATCAAAATGGGCGCAAGGATCAAGGGCCACGGGACTCCGATCATCGAGATTGAGGGTGTCAAATCCCTGCACGGAGCCGAACACAGGATCATCCCGGACAGGATCGAAGCCGGGACGTTCATCCTCGCGGCGTTGATCACCAAAGGCGATATCAAGGTAAAGAACGTGATGCCGGAACATCTGGGCGCGATGTTCGATAAATTGTGCCAGGCCGGAGCGTCGCTGCAGCGGCATGAGCATATGGTGCGCGCCTCGTTAAAGAAGAATCTGCGGCCGGTAAGTATCACTACTTTGCCTTATCCGGGGTTCCCCACGGATATGCAGGCGCAGGTGATGAGCCTGATGTGCGTCACTGCGGGGATCAGCGTGATCACCGAGAAGATCTATCCCGACAGGTTTATGCACGTCGCCGAACTTAACCGTATGGGAGCGCAGATACAGAGAGAAGGCCCTTACGCGATAGTCGAAGGGGTCAAGAAACTCTCCGGAGCGCCGGTAATGGCTTCCGACCTGCGGGCTTCGGCTTCGCTGGTGCTGGCCGGGCTGGTGGCCGGTGGCAAGACTTCCATTTCCAGGATATATCATTTGGAACGCGGTTACGAGGATATCGAGGATAAATTCAGGAATCTGGGTGCCAGGATCTGGCGTGAGAAAGAATGATTGTCCGCGGCGAAGAGCGTTTTTTCGTGAACAAGGTAGTTTATACTTCGACGGCGCTAAAACCCTGCCCTTAAGGGCGCGGATGATAAAAAGCGCCGCTCAATATCAAAATCATGAGCAGACCGCAGCCTTTAGGCTGCGGTGCGTCGAATTGATCAAGGAGCGGTAAAATGGTCCTGATGATAGATAATTACGATTCTTTCACCTATAACATTGTGCAGTATCTCGCCGAACTCGGCTGCCGGGTCAAAGTCTTCCGTAACGATAAGATCGGCATTGAGGAAGTGCGGCGTCTTTCTCCGGAGCGCCTGGTGATCTCTCCGGGGCCGGGAGGCCCGCAAGACGCCGGTATTTCCTGCGGATTGATCAGCGATTTCGCCGGCAAAGTGCCTATTCTCGGCATCTGTCTCGGGCACCAGTGCATCGGGCAGGTATTCGGAGGTAAAGTGGTGCACGCTAAATCGATCATGCACGGCAAGACTTCGCGGATATACCACAGCGGCAAAGGCATATTTAAAGGATTGCCGGATCCTTTTGAAGCCACCAGGTATCATTCTCTGGCGGTGGAAGCGTCTTCTCTGCCGCAATGCCTGGAAATATCCGCCAGGACGAAGGACGGCGAAATTATGGGTCTGTCTCACAAAAAATATAAAATATACGGAGTCCAATTCCATCCCGAATCGATACTTACCGGCTGCGGCAAGCAGCTGTTGAAGAACTTTTTATCCGTATGATAGAAAAATATACTGAAATACTGCGCAAGGGCGGGGATCTTTCCGCTTCTGAGATGTCGGAGGCTATGGAAGAGATAATGTCCGGCAGGGAAGAGACGGAGACTATCGCCGGGTTTCTGCGGGCGGTTTCCAACAGGGAGACTGTCGAGGAGGTGACCGCGGCCGCCGAAGTGATGCGCAGGCATTGCGTGAAGATACATACCGGCAGGGCGGATGTGCTGGATACCTGCGGCACCGGCGGTGACAAAAAGGGGACTTTCAATGTTTCCACAGCCGCGGCTTTCGTGGCCGCCGGCTGCGGGATCACGGTGGCCAAGCACGGCAACCGCTCCGTCTCCAGTAACTGCGGCAGCGCGGATATCCTGGAGGCCTGCGGTATCAATATCGCTCTCTCCCCGGAACAGACTAGGGAATGTTTGTTGAAGACCGGCATCGCTTTTCTATTCGCTCCGTCTTTCCATCCTTCGGTCAGGCATGCTATGCCTGCGCGTAAACAAATAGAGGGCAGGACGATCTTCAATCTGCTCGGGCCGCTGGCAAATCCCGCCGGGACCAAGCACCAGCTTATAGGAGTTTATGAACGCGCCAAAACGCAATTCGTCTGTAAAGTGCTGGCCAACCTGGGCTCGGTGCATGTGCTGGCGGTGCACGGCAGCGACGGATTGGACGAGATCACCATCAGCGGCGGGACGCACGTCTGCGAATTCAACCGGGGGGTCCTGCGTGAATTCGAGATCACTCCGGAAAGTATGGGGTTTCGCAGACGGGAGTTGTCGTCTATCGCAGGTAACGGCCCGGCCGCCAATTCCGTGATAATGCTCGATGTTCTCAAAGGCGCGGAAGGCGCTTACCGGGATACGGTATTGATGAACGCCGCCGCCGGTATTTACGCCGCGGATTCCGCGTCTTCTTTGGAAGAGGCCCTGCAAAAGGCGGTCAGTTCGCTTGATTCCGGCAGGGCGCTGGAAAAATTCAATCTGCTGCGCGGTTTCAGCAGCAAACTGGAAAAGAGATGAAGAAAGACACTTTAAAGGAAATAGTCAAGCGTAAGAAAGAACGGCTGGCGGCCGCCATACAACAACTGCCCGAAGAAGAATTAAAAGCCAGGATAAAAGATATACCGGCGGCTATGCCGTTCAGGCAGGCGATCGCCAAACCCAGGGAGATCTGCCTGATCGCGGAGGTCAAGAAAGCTTCCCCTTCCGCCGGAGTGATCCGGGAGGATTTCTCTCCGGCCGACATCGCCGCCGCTTACGAACAGGCCGGGGCGCAGGCGCTTTCCGTGCTTACCGAGGAAGACTTTTTTTCCGGTTCGCCTGTCTACCTGCAAGAGGTCAAGAAACGCGTGCGCATACCGGTGATGCGCAAGGATTTTATACTGGAACCTTACCAGGTTTATGAGTCGCGTCTGCTGGGCGCGGACGCCGTGCTTTTGATAGCCGATCTGCTTTCCAGGGATAAACTCGGGGAACTCTACGGGCTCGCCGCAGGACTGGGGATGGATTGCCTGGTGGAGTCGCATACGGAAAAAGATCTGAAGAAGGCGGTATCGTTGAAGTTCCCTTTACTGGGTTTGAATAACCGCGATCTGCATTCTCTGGAAGTGGATATGCACACCACGGAAAAACTTTTTCCCCTGGTGCCGCGCGACCGGACGGTGGTGGTGGAGAGCGGCATACGCAGCCGTTCGGATGTCCTTTTTCTCAAAGTGCTGGGAGTCAGCGCCGTGCTTATCGGTTCGGTATTTATGGAAAGCCCGGATATCTCCGCGAAAGTCTCGGAGGTGATGGGGTGGTAGCTTTCAAACGTCCGTTGGTAAAGATTTGCGGGATCACCAACCTTCAGGACGCGCTCTCTGCGGTTGAAGCCGGCTGCGACGCGGTAGGATTCATTTTTTACCGGAAGAGTCTCCGTTACATCGCACCCGCGAAGGCCGCGTCCATAATTTCCTCTCTACCCGGAAAAATATTGAAGGTCGGAGTGTTCGTGGATGCGAAGCCCGGCTTTATTCTTAGAACGGCGGAAAAATGCGGCCTTGACGCCGCGCAGCTGCACGGCAGGGAGACCCCTGAATACTGTCTTGCTTTGAAAGGAATGCGTTTGATAAAGGCATTCGGGATCAAATCGCCTCCGGATGCCGCCTTGTTGAATAAGTTCAAAGTATGGGCGTTCCTTTTCGATAGTTGCTCTCCGCGCGCCAAAGGAGGGACGGGTAAGGTTTTTGACTGGGAAATGCTTTCCGGGCTGAAAACAAAGCGTAAAGTATTCCTTTCCGGCGGATTGCGCGCCGATAACGTGGCGCGCGCGATAGCGAAAGTCAGGCCGGATTGGGTGGATGCCAGCAGTCTGCTGGAAAGTTTTCCCGGTAAGAAAGATAAACGTAAAGTATCGGAATTTATCGCGGCTGCGCGGGGAAAAAACCGTTCCGGGCGGCATAAATAGCTTTACCTGATTTTACGTTTATGATAGATTAAACAAAGTGTGTAATTCACCCCGGCTTGGGCCGTCCAATAAAATACAAGAGGCAGTATGAAAGTACCGGATAAAACAGGCCATTTCGGAGAATTCGGCGGAAGTTTCGTGCCGGAGACCCTGGTTTTCGCTTTGCGGGAGCTTGAAGAGGAATATCTCCGCGCAGCGCGCGACCCTGAATTCCGCAGGCAGTTGGATTATTATCTCAAGGATTACGCGGGCAGACCGACTCCGCTTTATCTGGCTTCACGTTTGAGCCGTCACCTGGGAATAGGCAAGGTGTATTTGAAGCGGGAAGACCTGCTGCATACCGGCGCGCATAAGGTCAATAATACCATCGGACAGGCGCTTCTGGCGTTGCGGATGAAAAAGCCGCGAGTGATCGCAGAGACCGGCGCCGGCCAGCACGGGGTCGCCACCGCCACGGTGGCGGCGAGGTTCGGCTTGAAATGCGTCGTTTATATGGGCAAAGAAGACGTCGAGCGCCAGAAACAGAACGTCTTTCGTATGAAACTGCTGGGAGCGGAGGTGGTGCCCGTCTGCCAGGGATCGATGACATTGAAGGACGCGATGACCGAGGCGATGCGCGACTGGGTCACCAATGTCAGGGATACTTATTATATGGTCGGCACAGTAGCCGGTCCGCACCCGTATCCGTTACTGGTCAGGGACTTTCAGTCGGTGATCGGCCGCGAAGCCAGGAAACAGGTGCTGCGCAAAGAAGGCAGGCTCCCGGATTTCCTGCTGGCCTGCGTGGGAGGCGGAAGCAACGCCATCGGATTATTCCATTCTTTTTATAATGATAAGAAAGTCAGGTTCATCGGCGTGGAAGCGGCCGGAGAAGGATTGTCCGGCCGCAGGCACGCGGCGAGTTTGAGCAAGGGCAGGACCGGAGTCCTGCACGGCTGTAAATCCAGCCTGCTTCAGGATGCAGACGGCCAGGTGCTCAACGCGCATTCCATCGCCGCCGGACTGGACTACCCCGGGGTCGGTCCCGAGCACGCGTTCTATAAAGACAGCGGCAGGGCCGAATATGCTGCCGTTACCGACCGGGAAGCCTTGGAAGGTTTTAAACTGCTTTCCCGCACTGAAGGTATAATACCCGCCCTGGAATCTTCTCACGCGGTAGCTTATCTGCTGAAAATGCGCAAACGGCTGGGAAAGGATTCGCTTAGCGTGCTTTGTCTTTCCGGCAGGGGCGATAAAGATCTGGGAATAGTGACACCGAGGCTTAATCTATGAGTTTTAAGAATAACAGGATAGACGCTAAGTTCGCAGGACTGAAGAAGGAAAACAAAAAAGCCTTTATCGCTTTTATCACCGCCGGCTATCCTTCATTGGCGCAGACGGAGAAATTGGTTATCGCTCTGGATGAGGCCGGGGCGGACATCGTGGAATTAGGCGTGCCTTTTTCCGACCCGATGGCCGACGGACCGGTGATCCAGTGTTCTTCGCAGCAGGCCCTGCGTAACGGCACCACGCTTAAACTGATCCTCGCTCTGGTAAAAAGACTGCGCAGGCGCACCGATATACCGCTTTGCCTGATGACCTATTATAATCCCGTCTTGAGTTACGGAGAGCGGAGATTCGCCTCCGAGGCCGCGGCAGCCGGTGTCGACGGCATCATCGTGCCCGATCTTCCTCCTGAAGAAGCCAAGGGCTTAAGAAGCGAATGCGCTGAACGCGGCGTGCATAATATATTTTTTGTTTCTCCCACGACCACCCGGAAGCGGATGAAGAAGGTCGCGGCGCTTTCCGGCGGGTTCATTTATTATCTCTCCGTTACCGGGGTCACCGGCGCGCGCGCCTCGCTGCCGGAGGATGCCGGTAGGCAGGTCCGTATCTTGCGCGGGTTAACCTCCAAGCCGGTGTGTATGGGGTTCGGTATCTCCACTCCCGAACAGGTGCGCAGTGTCTGCCGCGCGGCGGACGGCGCGATCGTCGGCAGCGCGATCGTCGGGCAGATCGGGAAATGCCGCGGGAAACAGGGGTGTAATATCGCGCGGGAAACAGGCCGTTTTGTTTCCGCCTTGGTAAAGGGAGCCCATGTATAAAAAAAGCGTGCTGAAAAACGGTTTGACGGTGGTGACCTGCGGGATGCCTGCGCGGCGTTCCGTATCGCTCGGCATCTGGATAAAGACCGGCGGCAGGTATGAAACGCGCGCCAATAAAGGGGTCAGTCATTTTCTTGAGCATATGCTTTTTAAAGGCAGTTCAAAATATTCCTGCCGTGAAATAAAAGAATCCATAGAAGGACAGGGGGGCAGCCTGAACGGGTTCACTTCCGAGGAAGTTACCTGTTATCTGGTAAAGGTGCCGGCCGCCAAGATGAACGCGGGGCTGGATATACTTTCCGATATGGTAATGCGTCCGTCTTTGCCGCAGCAGGATTTTGCCAGGGAAAAAGCGGTGATCCTGGAAGAGTTGAAGATGTATAAGGACCTGCCGCAGAGTTACGTGCATGAATTGCTGGATGAACTGCTTTGGCCGGGGCACCCGCTGGGAATGGGCATTATCGGTTTTGAGGATTCATTGGCTTCTTTGACCAGGGACGACCTGCGCCGTTACCGCGACCGGCATTATCTGCCGGCCAACATAATAGTCAGCGCCGCCGGCGCTCTGGAGCATTCTGAATTCTGCGTCCGGGCAGGCCGCGCGCTTTCCCAGGCAGATAAGGGCAGCAGGGATATGTCCTTATACCTGCCGGTGAAAGACAACGGCGGTTCCGGTCCCGCTTTTAATCTGCTGCGTAAAGATACGGAACAGACGCATATCGCTATGGGTTTCCGGGCGTTCCCGCGGGAGCATAAGTTTAAATACGCTTCGGCGTTACTGCATATTATCCTGGGCGCGAATATGTCCAGCCGTCTTTTTCACGAAGTGCGCGAAAAACGAGGACTGGCTTATGAGATCGGCACGCAGTTAAAGAGATTCCACGATACCGGCGCCTTCGTGGTGCATGCGGGTATAGATAACGCTAAGGTATCCCAGGCCCTGGAGATAGTGGTCGCGGAATTACACAGGATAAAGGAACGTCCGGTAGAGAAGAAGGAATTGAAACGGGCGAAAGATTATTACCTCGGGCAGCTGATGCTGGCGTTGGAAGATTCTATGGAGCAGATGCTTTTTACCGGGGAGGCGGCGGCTCTCGGTGACGGCATCCGCACCTACGAGGAAATTGTCAGGGATGTTTCGAAAGTCTCCCCGGGCGAGATAAAGGCCGCGGCGCGCGGGATCTTTTCCCTGGATAAGCTGCGTTTTGCCGCTATCGGGGCTGCAGTGGACAACGAGCGTCAGTTCTCGCGGCTTTGGCCGGGATTGGATTAAAGAGTATGGGAGGTTTTTTTTATTTTCTGGGTGTCGGGCTGGCGATCTTTATGTTGGCGCTGCTTTCGTTCTTTTTCAGCGCTTCGGAGACCTCGATAATCGGATTGAGCAAGATCCGCCTACGGCATCTGCTTTCCAAGGAGCCGAAGAAGGCCCAGCATATCCAGGAACTGGTCGTCAAACTGGATAAGTTCATCGTCGCCATCCTGCTCGGCAACAATTTCGTCAATATCTCCATCTCCGCGATACTCACGGCCGCCACGGTCAAGATCTTCGGCGACCAGTACGGGGTGCTTGTTTCCACCTTGTCCGTCACTTTCTTCGTGCTTGTTTTCTGCGAGATCGTCCCCAAGACCCTGGCGATCAAGCACACGGAAAAGATCGCTATGTTCTCCGCGCCTTTTATGGGCGCGTATATCCGTTTTTTTAACCCTTTGATCTCCTTCTTCGGGAGTTTCAGTTCCGCCGTGCTTAAACTGATGCGCGTTCCCCCGGCCAGGCGTTCTCCGCTGATAACGGAAGAAGAACTGCGCCTGATGATCGAGATGGGCAAGGAAGAGGGGGTGCTCACGGATGAAGAAAGAAAGATGCTGCACCGGATCTTCGAGTTCGGGGATACGCGCCTAAGCGAAGTGATGGTCCCCAACGATAAAATGGTGGCTATCAGTTCCGGCGCAGGCCCCGACGAACTCCTGGCCATCTTTGTGGAGGAAGGCCATCAGCGCCTGCCGGTATACCAGGGTACCCGGGAGAATGTCATAGGTATCATTTATTCCCATGATCTTTTATATATATTGCGCGACAGGCCGCTGGTAGTGGTGCAAGACCTGATACATAAGCCTTATTGTGTGCCTCCCGGTATGAGGGTCAACGAATTGCTCAGGAAATTCCAGGCGGATAAGATACAGATCGCCATTGTCACCGATGAAAAAGGCGGGGCGCTCGGACTGGTCACGCTTGAAGATTTGCTGGAGGAAATAGTGGGGGAAATAGAAGAAGCTCCGTTAAGGCACCAGATAGAGAAAAGAAGTTGACCTGGTTCAACGCGGGTGTATAATGAGTCCTGTTAAATCCTACTACGCCTAACAAGGAGGATAGCAATGGCAGAAAAAGGTTATTGTGTTAAATGCAAGAAGAGCAATGAGATGAAGGATGAGCAGAAAGTAACCATGAAAAACGGCCGTTCCGCCGTAAAGGGCAAATGCCCTGACTGCGGCACCGGTATGTATAGAATACTGGGGAAGAAATAGCGCGGCAGATAAGGCGGGTTCGACATCAACAACAGAGAATTATCAATAAGAATCGTCGGTATCGCCAAGGATAAAAAGGCGCTGCATCCGGTCATTCTGGATATGCGCACGGTTTGCGGGTTTTGCGATTATTTCGTGATAATGAACGGCACTTCCAATACTCATGTAAGGGCCATCGCTGAATCCGTAAGGAACGAACTGGAAAAAGAAAAGATCAGGCCGCTTTCCAATCTTCCTACCCGGGACGAATCCGGATGGATCGTCCTCGATTATTCCGGGGTCGTGGTGCATATTTTCAATAAGCCGGTCAGGGAATTTTACGCCTTGGAACGCCTCTGGGCTGACGCCAAGAAAGTAAGGGCTTCGTCCAGGAAACGCGCGGCCGCTGTTTGACCGCGGTTTAATCGGAGCGCAGAATTCCCCGGTTTTCAAACCGGGGATGAATGCGCAAAGCGAAGTCCGCCAACGCATAAGTGGCGGGATTAACCTCGCCAAAGTTTCAGTGGCGGGTAATAATTCCGGAAAGAAACCCCGGACTTTAGTCCGGGGGGTATTCATTACGTACCACGCATTTCTTGGGAATTGAATGGTTTTTTCTTTGCCGGCCCCTGGCTGTTGTAGCCGCGGGCCGGCAAATGAGTTTATTTAACCCGGAATTCGCAACAGGGATTCGGTAAAATGTCTCTAATTCATTGCCATGACTGCGTTCTGCTCATAAAATCGTCCTCGACGTACTGCTTTGAGTACGCCTGCGGGGATTTTACTCGCAGGCCTTGTCCTGACAAAGATTTAGGCCATTTTCCTCGAACCCTATTGCAAAATCCGGGTCTATAAGATATTTATAGAGAGTGCTAAGTCGGGAGTATTGAGTACATGTATTTACACTATACTCACTACTTACAACTTAATACATAAATATGGTTGATAAAAATGACGGAAAATATCGATCTCCAGAAAATTATCGCGGGGTTGGTCAGGGAAGAGATCGCTTCTATTGAGCCCGGCTTGAGCGTGGAAGAGATAATTTTTGAGTTTCCCAAGGACAGCCGTTTCGGCGACCTGGCCGTGAATACCGCTATGCAGTTGAGCAAGAAACTCCGTAAACCGCCGATGCAGATAGCCGGCCGTTTGGCGGAAGGCATAAAGCGGCGCGCGGCGGCTTCGTCCGCCGCGGACCTGATCGGCGACATCCGCGCCGAAGGGGCCGGTTTTATTAATTTCTACCTGAGCCCGGAGTATTTCCGCGGCAGGCTTCAACTGATATTGGAGAAAGGCCGGGACGTTTTCCGTTCGCAGAGCGGCGCGGGACAGCGCGTGCTGATAGAATTCGTCAGCGCCAATCCTACGGGTTCTTTGTCGGTGGCGCACGCGCGCCAGGCGGCGGTCGGCGACGCCCTTGCCAATGTATTTTTGATGCTTGGTTACGAAGTCAACAGGGAATATTACCTGAACGACGAGGGCAACCAGATCAATATCCTCGGCAGGTCCATAGAACTGCGGCTGAAGGAGCTCAACGGGGAAAAAATAGATTTCCCGGCCGACTATTACCAGGGGGATTACATCTGCGATATAGCCCGCGAGATCAAAGAAAAGGATCTGCATATCGATGATTACGGCAGGTTCGGGGCCGATCATATCCTGGAAATAATCCGCGGTGAATTGGATGATTTCGGGGTGAAATTCGATTGCTGGTACAGCCAGAAAGACAATTGTAACGAGGCCAGGATCAAAGCGGCGCTTGCAGAGCTGCGTTCCCGCGGCTATATCTATGATGAAGGCGGGGCGGTGTGGTTCAAGTCCACCGCTTTCGGGGACGATAAAGACCGGGTGGTGGTCAAGAGCGATGGTGCATATACTTACCTGGCGCCGGATATCGCCTATCATCAGGATAAATACAAAAGGGGCTATAACCTGCTGGTCAATCTTTGGGGGCCGGATCATCACGGTTATATCAGCCGTCTCAAAGCCTCGGTGGCTGCTTCCGGCCACGACCCGGAAACATTGTGCGTGGTGATCGTTCAACTGGCCACAATCTTCCGCAACGGGCAGCCCGTGCAGATGTCGACGCGCAAAGGGCAGTATATCACGCTCAGGGAAGTGCTTACCGAAGTGGGCGCCGATGCCGCGCGTTTCTTTTTCATTATGCGCAGGACGGCAAGCCATCTTGATTTCGACCTGGAAACGGCCAAGAAACAGACTTCGGAAAATCCCGTGTATTACATTCAATACGCCTACGCGCGTATCTGCGGTATCCTCAAGCAGGCCGGCGCAGGCGCCTCCCTGGATACCGGCCATCTGGAACTGCTGCGCGAGAAAGAGGAACTGGACCTGGTCAAGAAATTATGCCAGTTGAATTACGTGCTTGAAGTCTGCGTCTTGAACCGGGATCCCTATCTTTTGACGGTTTACCTCCAGGAAACAGCGGAAGCGTTCCATCGTTTTTATGACCGGCAGCGCGTACTGGGACAGGAGTTCAAACTTCTTTCCGCCAGGCTCTGTTTGTTACAGGCCGCCGGGACGGTGCTTGCGCTCGGACTGGAATTGCTGGGTATTGCCCACCCGGAGAAAATGTAGGATGCCAGCGAAAAGCAAAATACTTAATGTGCTGCGGCAGGATGAGCAATTACTGCGTTCCCTCCTTAAAGAATTACCGATAAATGAAATAATAGCGAGATTGTTGATGAACAGGGGTATCAGGACTCCCGCGGACGCGGCTGTCTTTCTTGACGCCGGCCTGGATAAGCTCTGCGACCCGTTCCTTCTTCCGGATATGGGCAGGGCGGTCGCTTTGGTCAGGCAGTCGGCGGCCGAGAAACGCAAAGTGATGATCTTCGGCGATTACGACGTGGACGGGGTCACGGCCGTAAGCCTTTTAAAAGAGCGGCTTTCCGCTATGGGAATGGAGGTCTATTCATCCCTGCCGCATCGTATCAAGGAGGGGTACGGCCTTAACACTAACGCCGTCAAAGAAGCGCTGGAGAGGAAAGTCGGATTGTTCATCACCGCGGATTGCGGGATCAACAGCGTTCAGGAAGTCGGCGAGTTGAGAAAGAAAGGCATAGAGGTGGTGGTTACAGACCATCATGAACCGGGGGAAGATCCGGTTTCCTGCGCTTCGGCCCTTTTGAACCCGAAAGTAAAAGACTGCGGTTATCCTTTTCGCGAACTGGCCGGCGTGGGCGTGGCTTATAAATTCTGCCAGGCCCTGGCGCAGGACAAGCTTGAGAATGAACTGGATCTGGTGTGCCTGGGGACGATCGCCGATGTGGTCCCTTTAAACGGGGAGAACAGGATCATGGTCAGGCACGGCCTGAAGCGTCTGGGCGAGACAAAGAGGGCCGGGCTGAAAGCGTTGATGAAAGTCAGCGGCCTGTCCGGTAAAAAGCTTAGTTCGCACTCGGTGGGGTTCATTCTCGGCCCCAGGATAAACGCCAGCGGAAGGATGGCCAGCGCCGATATTTCGCTTTCCCTGCTTTCCTGCGAGGATGAGACGCAGGCCGATTCCCTGGCGCGGGAGATAGAATCTTTCAACCGCAACAGGCAGCGCGTGGAGAGCGGCATTATGGAAGAGGCCCAGGCGTTGATAAATTCCGAAGTGAATTTCAAGGAACAAAACGTGATCGTGGTCGCCAAGGAAGGGTGGCATCACGGGGTTCTCGGGATCGTGGCGGCAAAACTGACCGACCGTTTCCACAGGCCCACCATTCTCATCTCTATGGGCGATAAATTCTGTAAAGGCTCCGGCAGGTCTATCCGGAGTTTCCATCTTTTTAACGCTCTTTGTGAATGCGGTGATTTCCTGGATGATTTCGGCGGGCATAGCCATGCCGCCGGGCTGGTCATTTCCCGGGAGAATATTTTTAATTTCCGCGAAAAGATAAACGATTTTGCCCGCAGCGCGCTGAGCGTGGAAGATCTCCTGCCTGCTTTGGATGTGGATATGCAGCTGCCGTTGCCGGCAGTGACCGCCGGTTTGGTGAATGAACTGCGCGCGTTGGAACCCTTCGGCGCCGGTAATCCCGAACCTTTGTTCCTGATACGCGGATTGTCGTTGAAGGGCGCGCCTAAGTTGTTGAAGAAAGATACGCTTAAGTTCTGGGCCACGGACGGTTCCGTTACCCTGCCGGCGATAGGTTTCGGTATGGGGTTTTTCCTTTCCAGCCTGGAAAACTGCGATAGTTTTGACCTGGTCTGCAGACCGGAAATAGACGAGTGGTACGGTGATGACAGCGTGATCCTGCATATAAAGGAGATCATTTTTCGTTAGGTGAAACAAAATCCGGTTTTATTTTTCATAACGCCGGTGCTTTCGGGATATACTTATAATATGAAAGCAATAAATGTGATTTTAGCCACGGCCGCTTTCTTTTTGTCTCTCCAGTCAACCGGCAGTGCGGATAATCTTACCGTTTTTTCCAACGGCAGTTCTTCCGGCACGGTCATCCCTGGTAATGATCCCAATAACGGTTTCTTTCTTATACCGGTTTATTTCGGCAAGGGCGGCAAGCGTGATGGGAGCCAGACGACTACCACGACGACCACCACTTCCACCGGAACTACCACGACCACTATCATCACCTCCCCGCAGATAAATATCCAGTCCGTTCCCGGAGTTTCGGTGTTGACCGGAGAAGATTACATCGTTACCACCGGAGTGAATAATTCCAATCCCCGGATCGATGATCTGACGAAATCGGCTGCGCAGCAGTCCGGTCTGGATAATACCCCTGTATTGGATAATCCCGATCTTGAGCAGCAACCGGAGGAGGCGGTCTCCGCAGAAGCCGGGGTAAATCTTATCGAGGATGAGGCTGCCGGGGCCGTTACGGTGCGCAATTCCGCTCTGGAAGATCAGTTGTCCGGAGAAGGCGGCGGATCCCTGCTTAATTCCGCTTCCGGGATAAAGACTTCGGCGGCGGTTATTGAAAGTTATGCTGCGGGGAAAGCAGGGGTTGATTTTGTCCGGGAACAGGGATTTTCCGGGCAGCAAGGAGAAGATAAACAGGGGTTGAACGGGGAGGACAACGCATCGTATCTGCGTGACCGTTTGCGTATTGCTTATCAGGCAGGCGGAGCAGAGAGAGTCGTTGTCGCCGCGCAAACCAGGAAAGCACCGGACAACGGGATGGATGAGGAGAACTGGATCTATTCAGGAGAAGAGAAAAGCGGGTCCGGGGCGGAGAATTACGCGGGTTATTATTATAATGTCGAGAATTCCGGGGAAGGGCAGACAGCCAAACCCGGAGAGGGCAAAAAGCGGAAAAAGATCATAGCGCCTCTGAAAGAACTGTTTTATAAGGTATCATATTTAGGGACGTTCCCCAAAGGGGCATCCTTCGAAGATAGTAGTAAGAGATAGGAACAAGAGAACGGCCGGTTTTTTAATAAGAGTGTAGCAGATGGGAACATCCTTTAAGTTCTGCAATAAAAAGAGCGCGTAAGAAAATACGCGCTCTTTTACTATAATGTAAAGGCGGTCGTTATCCCTTAGGTTTGCTTCTATCGGCTACTTTTGCCAATCCGCCCTTTTTAATGCATTTAGTGCAGACGAACGCCTGGGTGATCTTGCCTTTGATCAGCAGACGCATCTTTTGCAGGTTGGGATTGAATTTGCGTTTCGACCAGCGGCTTATTTTACTGCCGGTCCCGCCTTGTTTTTTAGGCATACCTTTACGTACCACTTTTTTCCCGGTTAAGGGTTTTTTACCGCAAATCGCGCATTGTTTAAGCATATCCGCTCCGTATTTACCCCGGATCAGCGTTTGCGTGTTCCGGGATTGAAATGTCCAAATGTCTGAAGATATATAAGTATACTTGAAGTCCTTGAATTGTCAAGGCAAAATAAATACGAAAAGGAGTCCATAGACCACAGACCACAGACCATAGTCCACAAAAACGACAAAGACTCACTTTACGACCAGGGAGGGTATTTATCCGGTAATGATGCTGAAAAGATAAGCGAAAAAATTTTCTCTATTAAGTATTGACTTTAACGGATAAGTAGCTTATAATGAAAAAACATTTAAAAGAGGAGGTGACTAAGTTGACTTTAGTAAAAGAGAAAAAAACGACCATTATAGAGAGCTATAAGACACATTCCAAGGATACCGGTTCGGCTGATGTGCAGATCGCTCTCCTTACTGAACGCATCAATAGTTTAGGCGACCATTTCAAGGTCCACAAGAAAGACCATCATTCCCGCCGCGGCCTGCTTTCCTTAGTCGGCAAGCGTAGAAGGCTCCTTACTTTTCTTAAGAAAACAGACATTAAGAAATATGAGGAGATATTGAATAAACTTCACTTGCGGAAATAAAACCCCAAACTTTAGAAAGGCAGATATTATGCAGTGTAACACGATGAGGGTCAAAATCGGCAATAACGACTTAGTGCTTGAGTCCGGCTCGTTGGCCAAACAGGCCAGCGGTTCGGTAACCGTTCATTACGGCGGTACGGTGGTCCTGGTAACCGCCTGTATGTCCAAGACGGCCAGGGAAGGCATCGATTTTTTCCCTCTTACTGTGGAATATCAGGAGAAGACTTACGCGGCGGGCAGGATCCCGGGGGGATTCTTTAAAAGAGAAGGCAAGCCTTCCGAGAGAGAGATACTCGGCGCGCGCCTGATCGACAGGCCGGTGCGCCCGCTGTTCTCCAAAGGCATTTATAACGATGTCCAGATCATGGCGATGGTTCTTTCCAGCGACGGGGAGAATGATCCGGATGTCCTGGCTGTCGTCGGGGCTTCCGCGGCGTTGACGATGTCCGACATCCCGTTCAACGGGCCGTTGGGCTGCTGCCGCGTCGCTTATGTGAACAACGAATTTGTGGTCAATCCTACCTATAAACAGGTGGAAGAATCCGTGCTGGAGGTGGTTATCGCCGCCAAGACCGACGGCGTGGTTATGCTTGAGTCCCGCGGCAAAGAGATTTCCGAGGAACTTTATATGCAGGCCGTGCGTATCGGGCTTGAACAGGCCCAGCCTATCATTAGGCTGCAGCAGGAATTCGCGAAACAGTTCGGTAAACAAAAGCGGGAAATAACCTATAAGCTGCTTAATCCCGAACTTTGCGCTAAAGTGGAATCCCTGTCCGTGGAGAGGCTGAAGGAAGTCTACCGTCTTTCCAAGAAAGAGGAACGGGAAGAAGCGGTGGCCATTCTCGCCAAGGAATTAGAGACGACCCTGACCGCCGAAGGTTACGAAGCCGCGGACATCAAGGAAGCGCTCGTGGAAGTGGAGAAGAAACAGGTCAGGAGCATCATTCTTAACGAAAATAAGCGTATCGACGGCCGCGGTTTTAAAGAGATCAGGCCGATAACCTGCGGCGTTTCGGTCCTGCCGCGCACGCACGGTTCCAGCATTTTTACCCGCGGGCAGACACAGAGCCTCGCGGTCACCACCCTGGGTACCGGCGACGATGAGCAGATGATCGAATCCCTGGAAGGTGAAAGATATAAAACTTTTATGCTGCATTATACTTTCCCGCCGTTCAGCGTGGGCGAGACCAAGCCTGTGCGCGGGCCGGGCAGAAGAGAGATCGGGCACGGAGCGCTGGCGGAGAAGGCCTTGCTTGCGGTAATGCCCGGCAAAGACAAATTTCCGTATACTGTCAGGCTTGTTTCCGAGATATTGGAATCCAACGGATCGTCCAGTATGGCTACGGTTTGCGCCGGGACACTTTCGTTGATGGACGCCGGCGTCCCGATCAAGGACGCGGTAAGCGGCGTAGCGATGGGCCTGGTGAAGGAAGGCGGCAAAGCGGCGGTCCTGACGGATATCAGCGGACTGGAAGACCACTTCGGCGATATGGATTTCAAGGTCGCCGGGACCAAGCAGGGGATGACCGCCGTGCAGCTCGATCTTAAGATCGACGGCATCGACCTCGATCTGCTGGAGAAGTGCCTGATGCAATCGAAAGAGGCGCGGCTGTTCATTCTGGGAAAAATGAAAGAAGCGCTGGAAGCGCCCAGGGCCGAACTTTCGGCTTACGCTCCGCGTATAGACGTGCTTAAGATAAATACCGAGAAGATCGGCGAATTGATAGGCCCGGGCGGCAAGACGATAAAGAAGATCATCGCGGCCACCGGCGCCAGCATAGATATAGAAGACGACGGAAGCGTTCTGGTAGCGTCCAACGACGCCGCTAAATCGCAGGAAGCGATCAATATGATCAAGGCGATAACCGATGACGTGGAAGTCGGGCGCGTTTATTCCGCCAGGGTCAAGAGGATAATGAATTTCGGCGCCTTTTGCGAGATTGCTCCCGGTAAAGAGGGGCTTGTTCATATTTCGGAACTTTCCGATCACTTCGTTAAAAGCATCGAGGAAGAAGTCAAGGTCGGGGACCAGTTCAACGTAAAAGTTACCGGAATAGACGAGTTGGGCAGGATTAACCTGAGCCGCAAACAGGCTCTTCCGGGCACGGAAGCGTAATTTGCGCTCCGGCCCCACAATTTATTTGTGAGCAGAGGTGAAAGAACGCAGGATCAATGAGATCAAAGGGATTATTCTACTCGCCGTAGGTCTTATAATTCTGGCCAGCCTGGTTTCCTTCACGCCTTTCGATCTCTCATTCTATACCACGCATCCAAATATCCCGCCGAGAAATTTCATCAGGACATTCGGGGCTTATTTCTCGGGTATCCTTTTGTTTTTCTTCGGTATCTCCAGTTACCTGATCCCCCTGTTTGTTTTGGCCGGGGGTGTCCTGTTCTTCAAGCAGAGAAAGCCGGACTGGAGGCTGCCCCGTTTGCTGGGTATGTTTTTTCTTATGCTTTCCCTGAGTTCGCTCGCCGGCATCTTCATTTCCGCCAACCGCCACGCCGCTTTTTCTTCGTCCGGTTATTTCGGTTTTCTGCTTTCCGGTTTCGTGACTTCTTATTTCGGGAAGCTTGGCGGTTATATACTTTTCTTCACGCTCGCCCTGCTTTCCGTGGCCCTGGTCACGGAATTGCTTATTTCTACGCTGGTGATGAAATCCGTCGAAAAGGCCGGCGGCGCCCTGGAATCGCTGCGCAGCGCCGGGCCTTCCGGAAGAAAACGGCCTATGCCGGTTTCGCGCAAGTCCCGCGACGCTTCTTCTTCCGTAGAGGCGCAGGACGAACCCCGCCCCAGGCAGGCGGCAAAAGATAATATTATCGATAAAATAAAGAAAGGTTTTTCCCCAGCGGAGAAACAGGAGAAGAAGGCCCAGATCACCATTAAGGCCCAGCCTGCTGCGGTCAAAACCGAAGCGCCTGTTCCCGTAAAACCGGTGAAGGTCGGGGATTATCAGCTGCCTACTTTCGACCTGCTTGATTCCCCGCCTCCGTTGGAGGCGCGCCAGATAAAAGAAGACCTCGCCGGCAACGCGCGCATACTGGAAGAGACGATGAACGATTTTGGGATCTCCGTCAAGGTCACCAACGTCGAGCGCGGCCCGGTGATCACCCGTTACGAGCTTGAGCCGGCTCCAGGGGTGAAATTGAACAAGATCGTCGTCCTGGGGGACGACATTTCCCTGGCGATGAAGGCGCAGTCGGTGCGCATAGTCGCGCCTATACCCGGCAAAGGCAGGGTGGGCGTGGAAGTCCCGAATATGCAAAGCAGCCTGGTTTTCCTGAAAGACATACTCTCGTCGCGGGAATTCACCGAGTCTAAATATAAATTGCCGCTGGCGCTCGGTAAGGATATTACCGGACAACCGGTGGTCGCCGACCTGGGGGAGATGCCGCACCTTTTGATCGCCGGGACCACGGGATCGGGAAAAACGGTCTGCGTGAACTGTCTTATTCTTTCCCTGCTGCTGAAGTTTTCCCCGGAACAGCTTAAATTCCTGATGGTCGACCCGAAGATGGTCGAGCTGGCGCCTTTCAACGGGATGCCGCATCTGTTGTGTCCTGTGGTGACCGAGGCGAAAAAAGCGGCTGTGGCGTTGAGCTGGCTGGTCGGCGAAATGGAGGAGCGTTACCGGATGCTGGCAAAGGCCGGCGCCAGGAACATCACCGCTTATAATTCGCAGCCGGGCCAGGAGAAGATGCCTTATATCGTGATCATCGTGGATGAATTGGCCGATCTGATGAGCGTGGCCAGGGACCAGATAGAGAGCGCGATCGCCAGGCTGGCCCAGTTGTCCAGGGCGGTGGGGATTCATCTGATACTGGCGACGCAGCGTCCTTCGGTGGACGTGATCACCGGGGTGATCAAGGCTAATTTTCCCTCCAGGGTCTCTTTTAAAGTCCCGTCAAAAGTGGATTCGCGCACGGTGCTGGATATGAACGGCGCGGACAAACTGCTCGGCAAGGGGGATATGCTGTTCTTGAGGCCCGGGGAATCGAAATTGATACGCGCGCAGGGCGCCCTGGTCTCGGATAAGGAGATAGACCATATCGTGGCTTTCGTTAAACAGCAGGCCGAGCCGGTTTACCGCGAAGAAGTGCTGAAAGAACAGGGGAAATCGTTCACCGGCGGAGGCGATAAAGACGAGATGTATTCCGAAGCGGTCAGGGTGGTGATGGAGACCAACCAGGCTTCAGTTTCGATATTACAGCGCAGGCTGCGTCTCGGTTACAGCCGCGCCGCCAGGATCATAGATATGATGGAACAGGACGGGCTGGTCGGCCCGTTCGAAGGCAGCAAACCAAGAAAGATAATCATCGATAGGGAAGAATGGCTGCAGAAAGATATGCTGTCCAGGGACGGTAAGGAAGAGAGCGTGTCTTCCTGATATGGAGAAGAAAATGGAATCGCCGGGAGCAAGATTAAAACAGGTGAGGCTGGAAAAAGGCTGCAGCCTGGAAGAAGCGCATAAAAAGACCAAGATCCATATGCATATAATCCAGGCTATAGAAGAGGACAGCGTGGCCAATATCAGCCCCGTTTACCTGAAAGGCTTTATCAAGATATACTGCGCTTTCCTGGGAGTCGATCCCGGAGAATATTTTCGCGAGGACAACGTTGCCGGTAGGCCGGCGCCGGAACGTTCCCCGGCCGCGGTCACGGATGTCCCGGTTGCCGCCGGAGAGGATAAAGAAGTAACAAAACATTTGCATGGCATCGGTTTCAAGGTCGCGCCGCGCGATGCCTTACGTCCAGACCGCAGGGTGATAATCGCGGCCGCGGCGGTCATTGCCGCCGTATTGCTGTTTTACGGAGCCGGTAAATTAACGGTTTTCTTAAAGAGCAGGCCTGTTAAACATACGCGCCCTGCGGCCGCACGCCGCGCAACGGAGAACAAAGCGCAGATTCCCGCGGCCAGGTCCGGGAAGAAACAGCCTAAGCAGGCGAAAAATAGCCCGGCTGTCTCACCGGCGCAGGAGATACCCCAGTCGGCGGACTCGGAAATAAGGATGGTCATCAGGGCCAAAGAAGACTGCTGGGTGAGCCTGAAGGCCGACGGACAAGTGGTTTTCCGCAGCCTGCTGCGTAAAGGCAGGTTCGAGAATTTTACCTTTAAAGAAAAAGGCGAGCTTTCTTTGGGTAATGCCGGCGCGGTGGAACTTGAGATAAACGGTAAGTTCATCCCTAACCTCGGCCGGCGCGGCCAGGCGTTGAAAAATGTGGTTATCAGCCGCAAGGGCCTGGAAATAATCAAATGAAACCGGCGGTAGGCATACTCAGCCTGGGCTGTTCCAGGAACCTTGTCGATTCCGAAGCGGTCTGCGGCAGGCTCTTCCGGAAAGGTTACCGGATCACCGATATAAATGAAGCCGAGATCGGCATCGTCAACACCTGCGCGTTCGTCAACGACGCAAAACGCGAGTCCATTGACGCGATACTCGATCTGATACAGTTAAAAAAAGAAGGCGCCTTAAAGAAGATCATCGTGCAGGGGTGCCTTGTGCAGCGTTACGGCGATGAGTTGAGCCGGGAGTTCCCGGAAGTGGACGCGTTCATCGGCAGGGTCTCCCCCGGGTGGTGCAGCAGGACGGATTCTTACAGCCTGACCCCGAAGCATTACGCCTATTTGAAGATATCGGAGGGGTGCCTTAGCCGCTGCACGTATTGCGTTATACCGTCCATCAAAGGCAGATTTACCAGCGTGCCGGAAAAAGACCTGCTTGGCAGGGCCGCGCAGCTCGATGCCGCGGGCACCGGGGAAATAAATATCATCGCGCAGGATCTTACCGCTTACGGCAGCGACCTGGGAAAAGGCGTCACTCTTTCTTCTATGCTCGAGAAACTCGCGCGGCGCTGCCGCAAGACGAAATGGCTGCGGCTGCTTTATCTTTATCCGGGCGGGGAAGTGGAGCGTGTAGTGGAGTTGATGCGCCGGGAAACAAAGTTTTGCCGGTATGTCGATCTGCCGCTGCAGCACATAAACACGCGTATCCTCAAGCTGATGGGGCGGCGCAGCGGGAAAGATTATTTACTGCGTTTGGTGGATCTGATACGCCGCAGGCTTCCGGACGCGGCGATAAGGACGACATTCATCGTCGGTTTTCCCTCGGAGACAGAAAAAGAATTCAGGGAACTGGCGTGTTTCATAAAAAAGGCGCGTTTTGAGCGCCTGGGGGCGTTCATCTATTCCAGGGAAGAAGGCACTCCCGCGGCCGGGATGCCGGACCATGTGCCTGAGAAAGTGAAACGCGCCCGTTTCGACGAGATAATGTCTTTGCAGCAGGGGATTTCCGCGGACATAAACCGCGCTATGCTCGGCAGGGAACTGGAAGTGCTGGTGGAAGATGAAGCTTCATTGCCTGCGGGAAGCGCGGTATCGTCCGGTTCGTACGTTTACGCCGGCAGGAGTTGTTACGACGCGCCGGAAGTCGACGGAATGGTTTACGTGAAAACGCGCACGCCCCTTAAACCCGGCAGTATGGTCAGGGTGCGCGTGGACGGGGCTCTGGAATACGACCTTACAGGAGATGTTTTATTATGAATTTAGCCAATCGTCTTACGGTATTAAGGATAGTGTTTACTTTCGTGTTTATGTTTTTTCTTTTCATCCACGGCCTCTGGGCCAAGGTCATCAGCCTGGTGATCTTCGCTCTCGCCGCCATTTCCGACTTTCTCGACGGGCACATCGCCCAGAAACGCAATATGGTGACCGATTTCGGCAAGCTTATGGACCCGATCGCGGACAAGATACTGGTGCTGGCCGCTTTCGCGGCTTTCGTGCAGATGCAGCTGGTGGACGCATGGATGTTCGTGATCATCATCTCCAGGGAGATACTGATCACTTCTTTAAGGCTGTTCGCGCTCAATAAAGGAAAAGTGCTTTCCGCAGCCAAGGCCGGCAAGCATAAGACGGTATCGCAGATGTCGGTGATCGTTTTGATCCTGATCTTCGTGGTGCTCAAGGAAGCGATGCTGACTTTCTTTACCTGGAATCCTTCCTGGGAGAATTTCTTCCGCCAGGGCATTTATCTGTTGATGATCGTTACCGTCGGCCTTACGCTGTATTCCGGATTGTATTATCTCTGGGAGAACCGCCGTATAATCACGAAATTATAATTTGGGATTTGCAAGAGGTTCTATTGTAAATCCCGGTCTGTCAGTTACGGTTACGATGCCAGTTTCGTCTATCGTCAAGCGGCTACGGCTCTTAGACGTTACCGTAACCGAAAATCAATACTGGCTGCGTTACCTTAGCCGTTTACCGAGGTTTTTATGCGCATAATACCTGATTTCTTGACCAAGCCCGCGATAACTGTTCTTTACACGGGTTATTTCCCAGTGGCTCCGGGCACGTTCGGCAGCCTGGCCGGGCTGGCTGTTTATTTCCTGGTCAAAGATAATCCGTATCTTTATTTCTGGACGGCGGCCCTGATAACCGCGGCTGGTTTTCTTCTCTCCGGACAGGGGGAGCGCATCTTCGCCCGTAAAGACCCCAATTGCGTGGTCATAGACGAAGTCAGCGGTATGCTTTTGTCGCTGGCGTTCCTGCCTTACGATATCAGGGTCGTGGTCGCCGGTTTTATACTCTTTAGGGTATTCGACGCGCTCAAACCGTTCCCGGCTGACAGGCTGCAGTCGTTGAAAGGCAGCGCCGGGATAATGAGCGACGACATTATGGCGGCTTTATACACTAACGTCTTGCTTCAAGCGGTTGTGAGATTGAATGTCCTTAAGGGAGCGTAAAGCGGCCCGGAACCGGTAAGGGTGCTGCGCAGCAGCGCGACGGTCCTTAAAACATATTCAGCGCGTTTGAACTGTGCGGTAACGCGTTCATCTTCCAGAAGTTTCCTGAGAGCGGCGGCATTATCGCCCGATTTTACCCTGCCTAAAGTGATGTGCGCCGAGAACGGTTTTTCTTCAGCGGTTTCCCCGCAGCCTGCCGGCATCTTTCTTAACCGTTCCGCTATCGCGCGCAGTTCTTCGGCGCCCTTATCTATTCCGGCCCAGATCACCCTCGGATATCCGCGCGCCGGGAAAGCCCCCAGTCCGTAAAGCGAGACGCGAAAGGCATCAACGCCGCGCAGGGCTTCATAAATACCCCCGCAGACAGCTTCCGTCCGGTCTTCGTTTATTTCCCCGAGGAACCTTAATGTGATATGGATATTCCGCGGTTCGACCCATTTCACGCAGGCTGCGGCTGAACGGAGTTTATCCTGTGCGTCGGAAAGAATGCCCTGTATTTCTTCCGGGATCTCCGCGGCTATGAACGCGCGCATTTTCTTGAATGAAGAAGAGCGGTAAGCATTTCGATCGCTTTCTCCGCGGCTTGCTTTCTGATGGAAGGGCGTGCGCCGCGGAAGAGGAACCTGCGGCAGATCGTTCTTTTAGCGTTTGAGACGGCGATGAAAACCGTGCCGACCGGTTTGTCCGGACGGCCGCCGGAAGGCCCGGCTATGCCGGTTATGGCGGCGCTTATACCGCTTGAGGCAAGCGCGCGCACCGCTTTGGACATTTTTTGGGCGGTATACGCGGAGACCGCGCCTTCTTTTTCGATCATTTTCTCCGGTATCTTCAACAGTTTTGATTTAGCGGAATTGCTGTAAGTGACCACGCCCAGCCGGAAATAGGCCGAACTGCCCGGCAGGGAGGTTAACAGGCAGGAGAGCAGTCCGCCGGTGCAGGATTCGGCTACCGCCACGCTTATCCCCGAAACGGTCAAACGATCGTGCAGTATCTTTAATTTCTTATTCGTCATATTATAAATAATTCTTTTATACTGTGGTCTATGGACTGTCGACTGTGGACTATTTTGTAATATTATACGCCCTTTTAAAGCTGTTGACAACCCCTGATGAGAGGGTTATAATACATTCCGTAAATCTTCGGGGTACGCGCGAGATACAAATAAGCGCGTTGGTGCAAGTCCTGACCGGCGGTAAAGCCCGCGAGCTTCATACGGATGAATACTTGCCTGTTCCTATAGATAGGTTAAGGGGCAGTACGCTATCCGGTATTGAAGCAGACCTGGTTTAAGTCCAGGGCCGATGGTGCCGCGAAAGCGGCGTGCGGTGTGTTTTCCGGACCTGATAAAAGGCCCGGCCAAATTATCCGCATAAAGTCCAGATGAAAGAAGATTACAGTTATGAATGACTGTGCCCGAAGAAGCGTTTTCTTCGGGTTTTTATTTTTTCTAACCAGGGTTTCGCAATATGGATCCGGCAGAATGTCGTTAACTCATATTCGCGTTACCGTGACCGAGAACCGGCAGGGCGTTCATCACCGGTATACGTTTGAATTTAAGGGGTAAAAATGTTGAATAATATTACGGAAATCATCGAAGATTTAAGCCAGGGCCGTATGGTCATCGTGGTGGATGATGAATCGCGCGAGAATGAAGGCGACCTGTTGATGTCCGCCTCTTTTGCCGGCCCGGAAGGCATCAATTTTATGGCCGCGTTCGGCAGGGGACTGATCTGCGTGCCGATGGAAGCGCGGCGTCTGGAAGAATTGAAGCTGGAACCGATGTATAAAGGGGGCGGCACCAAGCGCGATCCTTTCGCCACCGCCTGGATGGTCTCCGTGGACGCCGCCAAGGGAGTGACCACAGGGATCTCCGCGTATGACCGCGCGCGCGCGATCGAGGTGTTGATCGACCCGCAGAGTTCACCGGAAGACCTGGTCAGGCCCGGGCATATCTTTCCGTTGAAAGCGGTGAAGGGCGGGGTCCTGGTGCGGGCGGGCCATACGGAAGCCGCGGTGGATTTAATGACCCTTTGCGGGCTTTATCCCGCCGGGGTGATCTGCGAGATTATGAATCCTGACGGCACTATGGCCAGGCTGCCGCAGCTTCTGAAATTCGCGGCGGAACATAAGCTCAAGATCTGTTCGATCGCCGATCTGATAGAATACCGCCGCCGTTCCGAGAAACTGGTGGAACGCTTGAGCGAGACGGCTTTGCCTACCGAGCACGGTAATTACAAGATGATCGTTTACCGCGATATGCTCAACGGCACGGTGCATGTCGCGTTGGTCTGCGGCGACGTGCGCGGGGACGAGCCGGTGATGGTCAGGGTGCATTCCGAATGCCTTACCGGGGATGTTTTCGGTTCCCTGCGCTGCGATTGCGGCAGGCAGTTGAAGAAAGCGATGGAGATGATCTCCGGACAGGGCCGCGGAGCGGTGCTTTATCTTAACCAGGAAGGCCGCGGCATAGGATTGGCGGATAAGATCCGCGCCTACAGCCTGCAGGATAAGGGTATGGATACCGTGCAGGCCAACGAAGCCCTCGGTTATAAACCGGACCTGCGCGATTACGGCATCGGGGCGCAGATACTCTCCGACCTGGGCATCAAGAATATCCGTCTTTTGACAAATAACCCGCGCAAGATCATCGGTCTGCAGGGGTATGGATTGAGCATTACCGAGCGGCTTCCCCTGGAAATGGAAGCCAACCCGGCGAATTACAAGTATTTGAAAACGAAAAAAGAAAAGCTGGGCCATAAACTCAGCCTTTAACCCGGAATTTGCATTAGCATACGGCGAATATGACCAACCTTTTGGGCTATAAGAGATTACAAAAATGCTCTCCGTACTTTTTAAGTACGTCTGCGCTTTTTGTAACTCTTCTATCTCCAAAATCTTAGCCATCTTCATCCGTTCCTAATGCAAAATCCGGGTTTAAAAGAGAAGGGGGATTCCCTATGGTAAAAGTCATCGAAGGAGATTTGATCGCCAAAGGCAGAAAATTCTGCGTGGTGGCAGCGCGGTTCAACGATTTTATCGCCAAGGAACTGGTCGCCGGGTGCCTGGATATGCTCGTAAGGCACGGGGCGGCGCAGGACGATATCACATTGGTGCGGGTACCCGGAGCTTTTGAGATTCCCTCCGCGGCGCAAAAATTGGCCAAGAACGGCGCTTACGACGCCTTGATCTGTCTGGGCGCGGTGATCAGGGGGGCCACGCCGCATTTCGAATATGTTTCTTCCGAGGTCGCCAAGGGCGTCGCGCAGGTGTCTTTTAATTCCGGCATTCCGGTGATCTTCGGGGTGATCACCGCCGATACCATAGAGCAGGCTATAGAGCGCGCCGGCACAAAGGACGGCAATAAGGGCGGGGATGCCGCGCTTTGCGCCATAGAGATGGTGAATCTTTACAAGCAGGTTTAGAGGGGAGACCGATGCGTAAACGCACCCAGTCCAGGGAATTGGCAATGCAGTTGTTGTATCTTATCAGCGTTACTCACGATGATTTCAACACCGCTATGGGAAACTTCTGGCAGGATGAAGAGCGCAATCTTGTGCCGCGGGAGATCCGGGATTTCTCCGTCGAGCTCGCGCGCGGGGTCTCGGAGAATATGGAGTCGATAGATTCCAAGATCGCCGGCTACGCCCTTAACTGGGAACCTGACCGCATGGCACTGATCGACAGGAATATCCTGCGTCTGGCAAGTTATGAATTGCTCTTCAGGCCGGATATCCCGCCAAAAGTGGCGATAAATGAAGCTATCGAACTGGCGAAGAAATATTCCGGGCAGGAAGCGGCAAAGTTCGTCAACGGCATCCTCGATAAAATCAAGCCCCAAGAGTGAGGATTTTCTATCATTTAGTTATGTGTGTTGTGCATAGAGTGCGATAAGACTTTTGCGCGATACGCATAACGAGATCATTAAAAAGGATCTTACCCAACAAAATGCCCGCAGATCTGCACGTACACACATTCTTTTCCGACGGAACTTCTTCTCCAGAAGAGGTGGTTAAGCTTGCCGCAGCGAAGAATATCTCCGCGCTGGCGATCACCGACCATGATACCGTGGATGGGTATGCCCCGGCGAAAAAGGCGGGGGACATTCTTGGATTGGAAGTGATCCCCGGAATAGAACTGACCGCCGAATATGAAGGCAATGAAGTGCATATACTCGGGTATTTGTTCGATCCGGCGCACCGGAGACTGACCGGGGAACTTAAAAAATTGAAGGAGAACCGCCGCGCCAGGGTCCTGAAGATGGTGAAGAAGCTTAACGCTATCGGCGTGAAGATTACCAACGGTGAAGTGTTTGCGGTCTCCGGGGAAGGTTCGGTAGGCCGGATGCATATCGCCCGCGCCCTGCAGAAGAACGGCTCTGTGTCTTCCGTTGGGGAGGCGTTCGAGAAATATATCGGCGATGATTCTCCGGCATACGTTTGCGGTTTCCGTCTTTCCCCCGGGGAAGCGGTGAAATTGATATTGAAAGCGGGAGGGATTCCCGTGCTTGCGCATCCTTACAGTCTGCGGGCCGGGGATGCTTTGATACGCGAACTGGCCGCCGCCGGGTTGATGGGCTTGGAAGTTTATTATCCCGAGCATACGGCGCAGATGCGCGGCAAATACATTTCCCTTGCCGGGGAATTGGGCTTGCTGGCTACAGGAGGGTCGGATTATCACGGTAAAGCCAAACCGGATGTGAACCTGGGAAAATCAACTGTGCCGGATGAATTACTGGAAGCGCTTAAGAAAGCGGTGAAGAAATGAACGACGTTAAATATATGCAGATGGCTATGCGGCTGGCCCTGCGTGCCAAAGGCAGAACCACTCCTAACCCGATGGTCGGAGCTGTGATAGTAAAAGACGGGCTGGTCATCGGCCGCGGTTATCATCAGAAGGCGGGTTTGCCTCATGCCGAGATCATCGCGCTTGAAGAGGCGGGCAGCCGCGCCGCCGGTGCGGCGCTTTACATAACTCTGGAACCCTGCGCGCACTACGGACGCACCCCTCCCTGCGTTGACCGCATTATAGAGAGCGGAATCAAGGAAGTGGTCGCCGGGATGCAGGATCCCAATCCGTTGAATAACGGTAAGGGGCTGGAGATACTGCGCAGCCGGGGGATCGAGGTCCGCTGCGGAGTGATGGAGGAAGAATTAAAGAAAGTAAATGAGGTATTCATAAAACATATAACGACCAAGATGCCGTTCGTCGCCGTCAAAGTCGGGCAGTCCCTGGACGGGCGTATCGCCACCCGCGACGGCGATTCCAGATGGATCACTTCCGCCGCCGCCAGGGAGTATTCCCGCAGACTTAGAGGCGATTTCGAGGCAGTGATGGTCGGCGTCAATACCGTATTGAGGGATAACCCGCGGCTGGAGGCGGAAGGCACGGACTTGCGTCCCTATAAGATCATAGTGGACAGCCAGCTTAGCACGCCTTGTTCCGCCAATCTTTTTTCTCCGGGGGCCAAGGTGATACTCGCCACTCTGCCTGAAGTAGCCGGGCAGGAAACGGAGAACCGGCATATCCTTGCCGGAAAGGCGCGTATACTGGACGTGGGGGAAAAGAACGGGCAGATCAATCTGCGCGCTTTGCTGAAGAAGCTCGCCGCTTCCGGAATAAACAGCGTATTCGTGGAAGGCGGCGGCACTTTGATAGGTTCCCTATTCGACGAGAAACTGGTGGACAAGGTGTTCTTTTTTGTCAGCCCCAGGATCATCGGCGGAAAAGAAGCGCTCGGTTCCGTGATGGGGCGCGGCGTGGGGAAAGTGGATAAGGCGGTGCGCCTTAAGGACATCAGGCTGAAGCATATCGGCGAGGATTTTCTGGTGGAGGGATATGTTTAGCGGCATAGTAGAGGAATTAGGCGGTGTGCGGAGTATTTCCGTAAGGTCCGGGATTTCCCGCTTGCAGGTGCAGGCGGGAGTGGCGGCCGAAGGCACCGTTGCCGGAGACAGCGTGGCCGTCAACGGGGTTTGCCTGACGGTAACCGCTAACAAACGCGGCCTGCTGGAATTCGATGTGATGCCGGAAACGCTTAAAACCAGCAATTTGGGGAAACTGAAGCCCGGGGAGAAAGTCAATCTCGAGCGCGCCCTGCAATCCGGTAAACGTATTTCCGGGCATTTCGTCAACGGGCATGTGGATACCTGCGCGGCGATCCGCACAAAAGGTTACCGCTTAGGGAATATGGCTTTCAGTATTGTCCTGCCGGAGCAGTTCAGGAGAAACATTTTCCTTAAAGGATCGATAGCTATAGACGGCATCAGCCTGACGGTGGCGGAAGTCAAGGCATCAGTATTTTCCGTGTTCGTGATACCCTATACGGCACAGCATACGACGCTGGGCTTCAAGGGGCCGGGGCAGGCGGTGAACCTGGAATTCGATATGCTTGCCAAAGCTGTTTTGGCCGCCGAGGCCGCTTCCACTATTGACTCATTAATAAATGTTACCGAAGGAGGCCGGGGTAAGAGTTTCGGCGGCCGAAGTGAACATTGAATATTTCTTGAAGCTTTATCTCCATAGCTTTG
>Ga0074199_1000214_pt1 | contig 114314 bp, 112 predicted proteins | sample EPASupsiteSAE347_FD_64528 | JGI IMG/M metagenome (GOLD analysis project Ga0074199, IMG submission 64528) | Bioremediated contaminated groundwater from EPA Superfund site, New Mexico - Sample SAE3-47 | ecosystem: Environmental > Aquatic > Deep subsurface > Groundwater > Contaminated ...
CTCGTGGTATAGTTATTCCGCTAAACTCAGGGATGTGGACATGGCAATTTTTAGCATGAATTGGGATGCCATCAAAGGTTTTAAGAATGAGTATTATAAGCATGAGACTTGGCAACAATTCGCTCATGAGATTAGAAATAGATATGACGGGGGCAGCGCGCAGCCGGCAGCGATCGATGTTAACAGCAAGGTGGAGCGTGACGGGGAAGCGTTGGCAATAGTTTCTATAGGATTGAGCGTTGCTGTTGTGTCCTGGTTGACGTTTACCGCATTCGGTTATCTTCCTGCAGTTGCTGTTTTAAGCGCCGGCATTGCTTTGATGATCGGCACAGTGCGAATCGCAGGTGATTTTATTGCCGGGTATTTGTTGCCCCGGCCCATGCATAAAGATAAGCTTAAAGAATTGATCGGCGATTTAAAAAAACAAGGCCTTGAAGATGATGAAATAGACAGGGTATTATTGGAAGGTAAAGAAGTCTTTAATATTGAGCGCGAAAATATCGGCCGCTACGGCGGAACAGTCAGCGGACAGGTTCTTGCGCGGGAGGATATTGTTAAAGCGATTGATGAAGCAGTTATGAACGCGCGCGTGTTGAAGAAGGACACGTTTTTCCTGGTAATTGTCGGCGCGACTTGTTTCGTTTCTGCCGCTGTTGTATTTGCAGGCATACCTTTGTTGGTCAATGCCGGAGTTTATTTGGCCGTAGGAACATTCTCTTGGGTTGCGGCTGGCCTCTTCTCATATCTGGCGGTTAAAGAGTTAAGGAAAATCAAGGGTTACAAGGCTGAACTATACATTTCGGATAATTTAAATATTGGAAACGCAAATAAAGAAGTTTCTAACCGCGACGGCGGAACGCCAATCAACAAAGATAAAACAACGCAAGATAAGAATATTGCTGTTAACTGGTTTGGGACAGACATTCAGATACCTGAGGGATTATTAGTTGATATCGCAAAGGCGTGGGTGATTGCTTCAGTCCTAGAAGATGCCAAGAAGATATTTCAGAAAGCTGTACAAGGCATACAGGATGTCAGGGGAGGAACAGTAGAGGAAGCTGATAGAGTTTTTGTTGAGGCAAATACGGATGATTTACTTAGGACTATTGCGGAAGGCACAGCCGTAAAACTTGCGGCTTTGTCGGAAAAATACGGTGCGGAAACAGTAGTGGAAGCATTTGGAGTGTTGGAATTCGAATTGCCTGCCAGTTCAGGAAGATATGCTTGTATTCAGGCAGCGCTTAAGGATCTTAGAATAAATAGCGCTACGCAGGTCGCCGACGGAGGGGATTTAGCAGACATAGGATATTTATATAATGGTTTGAAGTATCCGAATTCAGCCGTGCGCGGAAGCGCAGCCAGGGAACTGATGATAAGGAAAGACACAAGGTCGGTTGGTCCGTTAATAGAGGCATTAAAAACTGAAACCATGCCGAATAATCGTTACGCGATAACACAGGCTTTGGCGGCAATAGGAGGATCGGCAGTAGATCCTTTGCGGTTAGTTGTCATGGATCCTAATGTAAAGATGCAGAGTCGTCAAGAAGCGGTTAGGGCTCTTGCGGATATCGCGAAACAAAAGAATTCCGTAGTTAAGGAAGGATTTGAGGAATTGTACGATAGTGCGGCGCGTTATTCCCCGGTAATCAAACCTTTGTTGGATATCTTGACCAATGATAAAATTTCTTTTGAGGAGCAATTGGAAGCGGCGCGGGTACTTATAGCCCAGCAAGCGGGCAGGAAATTTATTATAGAGAATAGGAAGCTCCTAACCGATAAAATCGGGGTAATGATGGTTTTGTTGAATGCGCCTGCGCAGGACGGCGGCAGCAGTATCGCCTTGGAAGAATTTGACGCATTAGCGAATTCCAATGACGCCAGATTAGGGGAATTAAGGACATTTATACAAGAAATGATGGGTAATGGTTCAGACCCGGTGGCTTTGAGCGCTAATGTACTGCGTGAAGGATTAAAAAGAGCCAATGATATATTCCAACACTATGAAGAGATCAATCCGCTTTATGTTTCTGAACAGGATTGGTTTTATGTAAGCGCGGCGATAGAACTTTTGCAAAGGGAAAAGGCCGGGCATGCGCGCCAGGACGGCGGCGGGATGCCTACGGAGCAGCGCTTCAATGCCTGGGATACTGAAGGGGCTGCCAAGCGCAAGGAGATCGATGCCTACAGTAGCGCGGCGAAAGAATCCGGAGGCAGCACCAGCGGCGAGGTGAATACCGGGGATAATGTTTTTGACGGCGGGACATTTGTCCAGAAAGCGCGTTTAGGCCTGCAATTATGGCGTGCGGGATTGAATGCTGAGGAGCGGGACGCGATAAACAAATTGATCAGTAACGCCAAAGATGATGAAGGCCAGGTGATGATTGAGATGTTTAGCCGTATGTTAGTCGTGCTAAGACAAGAAGGTATAGGCAGTTTGCACACGCGGGCAGTCATCAGTAATCTGCTTAATAAGCCTGGTTTATTGAGCCGATCAGAAAAGTCGTATGATTTGCCAGAAGCTTTAAAGTTCGCTCATAATGTCGAGATCCTTATCCCGAGTTTAAAAGAGATCGGGCTGGAGAGCAAAGGGGATATCACCAGGAAAAGGACTATCGGGATAGGGCGGATCTTGGATCAGTTGAGTGCGAATGAAAGCCGTGAACGCGCGGCAGAGCAGTTAGTTACTCTGGCGGATTTGCTGAAAGATACGGGAAAAGCCCCGATATTCACATCAAAGCTGTTTTATGATCTGGCTAAGGATACTTTGTATTACAGGATCGCCGATAACCTGGCAAACAATGCTGATCAGGAGCGTTTTGTCAGAATCACCGCATTCTTGGGATTGGGGTATAAAAGTGACGCATCCGTCAGCAGGTGGGATGCGATGGAGGCCTACCCGGATCCATATGAAGATGTCGGTACGCTTATAGGATTCAGCAAAATCCCTTCAGGCCTGCGCATAGCGGATGATTTTATCGTCGCAGCGCAGTCAAATGGAGTGGAGCGCGATTTCATTATTTCGTCACTGAGCTGTATGCAATACTGGTGGTGGGATTCTGATACCGCTTATTTGATCAAGGGAATGGCCAATAACAATAATGTAATCTTGAAATTTGCGGAGTTTATCCCGAAGAGGCTTGATTCCGCAGGGATCGGCACATCGCTTGTCGAGTACTTGCGCGGATATGCCGATGAGGCGCTAGTGAAGACGGCAGAAAAAACAAGCTCAAACAGGCATTTAGCGGACGGCGGCATGGGTATATATTCCACGAGTGGTATAAGAAATAACCTTGAAGCTATCGACTCTTACGATTACGGGAAAGCCCGGGATCTGGCTATGATCCTGGCTAAACGCATCGGCAGCGGAGAACTATCCGCTTATTTCGCCGGCAGGTTGACTGTGATCGGGGACGTATCCGTTGACGGGCCGATAACAATAGGGTATAAAGAGACGCCTTCTGATACTATTACAATATTATCTGTTTCTTCAACTGAACAAAGGCAGAAAGGTGTCAGGGTTAATAATATCTCTCCGATACAAATAAAGATAAATAAGCTCAATAATGATATTGTATTGATGGGGATTGATAAGCAAGTGGTTGTGCCGAGCGGGTTAGCTGTAAGCAAAGCCGACGGCGGTGAGAAAACCGGTGTAATTGAAGAGAACAGAAATGTGCAATTAGAGCGTATTTCCAGACTGCTGTATGAATTAAACCCGGCAATGCTTTATATGAATGCCAAATTCAAGGGGGTCAGGCTGGAGGAAAACATGGGATCCCCGGTTGAAATTGTCCTTGCAAATGGATCCCGCGATAATCCGAAATATGAGATATATATCCAGATCAATGCCGACCCGGTGGAAGTGATAGATGAAATCGTCAACAATAAAGAATTGCGTCTTGTCCCCAAGGAAGTAACGGCGTTGAATACGCTTAAGTCTGAGTTCGCCCGGCAGCATATTGCGCAGACTTCGTTTGATAATTTCGCAAAGTCTGATCTCCAAGCCCCGGACGGCGGGATTAATGATACTAATGAGGTCGGCGGTATTGATTTCCGCGGGATGCCGATCATCAGCCAGCCGGCAATAGGCGCTGTGAAGATCCCGGTCATGCCGAATCTAGTCGGCGCTGTGGCTTTGGAAGAGCTGGATAAACAGTGGATGGAGATCCGCACATCCATGGTCCAGGGCCCGATGCCGTATTTAAAGATCCAGGAATATATCGCTTGTTGCAACGCCCGTCCGGATAGCTCTAAACAGATCCAGGCGGTCACCAACTGTGTGGCGGATATCCTTAAAGCGGAAGAAGAAGATGCTTTGCCGACCTGCGGCCAGTTGAAAGAGATCCTTATTCAACTGGGATAGGGATGTTTCCTCCGTTTTTACTTCTTGCCGGCAAATGGGTTAGGAAGTCCTGTTTGTCAAGTTGTTGCGGTGATCCCAACGAGCTAAAAATACCGTTATATTATTTAGTTCCCAGCTGTTTAATTGGCAATGAGGGCGCGGTTATCTTACTGTGAATACGATAGTTAGAAGCAGAGGAACCGTCTCCTATTGGGAGAAATTATTTTGCTTGACAGCTATGCGCTAATTAGGTATTATCTACATAGGATATAACCTGCCATTACTTCAAGATTCACCTGAAATGACACCTTAAAATAATTTAAAACGTGAGTGGTTTTATTCCCTCGTTGCTTCCTGTTTATTCCCATGATAAGTCTTTCGGATAATGCTTAAACCCAGATTGTTTTTGATCGATGCCACGGCTTTTTGTTACCGGGCATTTTACGCCGTGCGCGGGCTTTCCACTTCTTATGGCCAGCCGACTAACGCGATATACGGATTTCTGAACATACTGAACAAGATCATTAAGGATAAAAAACCGCAATACCTGGCAGTTTGTTTCGATGTTTCCCGCAAGACTTTCAGATCGGAAAAATTCGCGGAGTATAAAGCCCAGCGCCAGGCCATGCCCGACGGGCTGAGCAGCCAGATCCCGATCATCAAAGAGATCATGGCGGCTTACCGCATCCCGGTATTCGAGCAGGAAGGTTTTGAGGCGGATGATATTATCGCGACTTTAGCCCGTAAGGCTAAAGAAGAAGGCTTGTATTCCACAGTGGTCAGCTCAGATAAGGACCTTCTTCAATTGGTGGAAGAGACGGTCGAGGTTTTTAATCCCCAGAAAGAAGAAAGCGCCACTTACGACACGGAAAAGGTCCGCGAGAAATTCGGGCTTGCCCCGCGCCAGATACCGGATCTTATCGCTCTCAGCGGCGATACTATAGATAATATCCCCAAGATCCCCGGGATCAGCGAAAAAAAGGCCGTCGAGTTATTGGCCGAGTTCGGTTCTGTGGAGGAATTAATATCCAGGGCTGAGACTATAAAGCCGGATAAGCTTAAGGACGCGGTAAAGGCCAACGTCGAACAGATAAAGCTGAACAAAGAGCTGGCTTGCCTGGATAATAATATGGAACTGGATTTTACCCTGGATATGGTCAAGGCCGCGGAGCCTGATTACCAGGAATTGTTCAAGCTTTTTAAACGCCTGGAATTCAAAGGTTTTCTAAAGAATCTTCCTGTAAGCGATGCCCCGGAAACGCCTGGTACAGGAATAGAGGTCATTGACGACAAAGTTGTAAAAGCGTTGATAAAGCCGGAGGACGAGCTTTTCCTCTATGGCAATGATCAGTCGGACCTGGCCTTTGGCTGCAAAAGCCTGTTCTTCAAGGTGGAGAATATCGGGCCGAACCTTAAAGCGGCATTGGCCGACAGCAAGATCAGGAAGACCGGGCATGACCTGAAGAAGATAAAGCTGGCGTTAGCCCGGGAGGGCATAAAATTAGAAGGCCTGTTCTTTGATACAATGATCGCGGCGTATCTGGTTAATCCGTCCAAATCCGATTACGGCTTGAATGAGCTCTCCTGGGATTATTTCGAAAAGTCGATAAAACCGGGATCAATAACCCCGTCAGCGGGTTTAGAGCTTATAAAAAAATTAAAGCCGGAATTAGAGGCCCAGCTGAAAGAAAAATACCTGGAAAAGCTCTTTACGGGAATGGAAATGCCTCTGGTCGAGGTCCTGGCGCAGATGGAGATCGTTGGGATAAAACTCGACCTTGGCCTTTTAAAGGATCTTTCCGCGGAACTTGAAAAGAGGCTGGCTCAGCTTATCGGCGATATCTATGAAATAAGCGGCTGCCAGTTCAATATAAATTCCCCCAAGCAGCTGCGGGAAGTGCTTTTTGAGAAGCTTAAATTGCCCGTGGTGAAAAAGACCAAGACCGGGCCGTCTACCGACGAAGAGGTTTTGAACAGGCTGGCCGGCAAGCATAAACTCCCGGCCTCGCTTTTGGAATACCGGCAGTTGACCAAGCTTAAAAATACCTATATCGACGCGTTGCCTGAATTGGTCGATCAGAAGACCGGAAGGGTGCATACTACTTTTAACCAGACCGGCACCGAGACCGGCAGGTTGAGCTCCAGCAATCCGAATCTTCAAAACATCCCGGTGAAGACCGACCTGGGCAGGAAGATCCGGGCGGCGGTGATCGCTTTTTCGCCGGAGAGCGTTTTGCTGGCATTTGATTATTCCCAGATAGAATTAAGGATCCTGGCGCATATGTCCAAGGATGAGGTTTTATTGGAGGCCTTCCGCAAGGGCGATGACATTCATAGAAAAACCGCGTCTTTGATCTATGACGTGCCTGAAGATTCGGTCAGCGATGAAATGCGCGATACGGCCAAACGGGTCAATTTCGGGATCATTTACGGATTGAGCGCTTACGGATTAAGCCGGGACCTGAATATCCCTCCGGACCAGGCCCAGGGTTTTATCGACGCGTATTTCGCCAGATACCCGAAAGTAAAAGATTTGATCGATAAAGTGATAAAGCAGGCTGAAGATGACGGATTTGTGACCACGATAATGGGCAGGCGCCGTTATCTGCCGGAGATAAATAATAAGAACCAGAATATCCGCATGCTTGCCCAGCGCCAGGCGGTGAATACCCCGATACAGGGTTCTGCCAGCGACCTGATCAAACTGGCGATGGTGGATATCCATAATGAAATAAAGAACAGAAAGCTGGAAGGCCGGATGATCCTGCAGATCCACGACGAGCTGGTCTTCAACGTCGGCAAAGCAGAAATAGCTGAATTCGTGAAGCTGGTCAGGGAGAGGATGGAGCATGTCCTTGAACTGGAAGTCCCGGTAAGGGTCAGTATCAAACAGGGGAAGAACTGGTTGGAGATGGAGGAAGTAAGCTAAGATGGAGGGTCAGGATGAAGATAGCGATATGCGCAAGTGAGGTAGTCCCGTTCGCCAAGACAGGCGGGCTGGCTGATGTAGGCGGCGCTTTGCCTTTAGCCCTGGAAAAACTCGGCGAGGAAGTGATCATAGTCATGCCCGGATATAAAAAAGTGCATGATTTGAAGAACCCATCCATCAAAACATTAAAAGAAGGGATATCCTATTCCCAGATCGGTAAGGGGATAAAGGTATATTTCATAGATAATGAGCAGTATTTTAACCGGGCCGAGCTTTACGGAGATAAGGCGGGCGATTATAAGGACAACCTGGACAGGTTCGCTTATTACAGCCACCGGACCCTGGAATTATTGAAGGAGCTTAAATTCAAGGCGGATATTATCCATTGCCATGACTGGCAGTCAGCTTTGATCCCGGTGTATTTAAAAACGCTCTACGCCAAAGATGATTTTTATAAAAGCACCAAGACCATATTTACCATCCATAATATCGGATACCAGGGGTTGTTCGCCAAGGAAGAATTCCCCAAGCTCGGGCTGGATTGGGATGTCTTTACCATGGATAAGCTGGAGTATTACGATAAGGTCAATGTCCTTAAGGGCGGGATCGTATTCTCGGATATTATCAATACCGTAAGCGATACCTACAGCAAAGAGATCCAGACCAAGGAATTCGGTTTCGGAATGGAAGGTATCCTTAACCAGCGCAAGAATTCGCTTTTCGGGATCATCAACGGATTGGATTATTCCATCTGGGACCCGGCCGCGGATAAGAACCTGGTTAAAGGTTTCTCGCCGAAGGATATGGAAGGAAAAGCCGAAAATAAAGAAGCCTTGCAGAAGATGTGCAAGCTCCCGGTCAAGCAGGGCGTTCCTTTATTCGGGATAGTTTCCCGGTTGGCCCAGCAGAAAGGCTTTGATATCCTGGCTGACGGGATCGACACGATCTGCAAGATGGACCTGCAGATGGTCATCCTCGGCACCGGCGACCTGAAATATCACCAGATAATGGAGTCAATGGTCAAGAAATACCCCAAGGTCATCTCTTTGAACCTGAAATTCGACGATGTCCTGGCCCACCGGATATACGCCGGATCAGATATATTCCTGATGCCTTCGAAGTATGAGCCTTGCGGCCTGGGGCAGATGATCAGCCTTAAATACGGGACAGTCCCGTTAGTTTTTAAGACTGGCGGCCTGGCGGACACAGTGACTGCGAAGAATGGTTTTGTTTTTGATAAATACAGCAAAGACGAGTTGATCAACACCATCAAGAAAGCGGTCAAGGCCTTCAAGGCGAAGAAGTCCTGGCAGGAACTGGTAGCCAGCGGGATGAAATGCAATTTCTCCTGGAACGAGTCGGCCAAGAAATACGTGCAGTTGTATGAGAGAGCCAAAGGAAAATAAGAAGATAGTCCTGGGGTTGACCGGAGGGTTCGGCACGGGTAAAAGCACTGTAGCCGGTATATTCTCCGGATACGGCGCCGGCGTTATTGACGCGGATAAGATCAACCACAGCCTTATCGCGCCCGGAACTTTGGTCCATAAAAGGATATTAAAGGCTTTTGGCCGGGATATCTTAAAAAATAAAAGCGGCGTTATCGACCGGAAAAAACTGGGCAGCATCGTTTTCTCCGACTCGAAAGCGTTGAAGCGGTTGTGCGGGATAACCCATCCCGCGGTCATCGCCGAGGTTAAAAGGCGGATCAAGTCAGCTAAAAGAGGCGTTATTGTGGTGGACGCGCCTTTGCTTATCGAGGCCGGATTGGATAAGCTCGTGGATAAAGTCATCGTGGTAGATCTTTCCCGCGGCAGGCAGTTGAAGAGGCTTGCCCAAAAAACATCCCTGTCTAGACCAGAGATCTTAAAAAGGATAGGCGCGCAATTATCCTTAAAGTCAAAGGTCCGTTTAGCGGATTTTGTAATAGATAACAGCGGCACAATTGAGAAAACCAGAAAACAAGTAGCGCTAATATGGAGGTTGGTGTGGAGAAGTTAGACATTAGTAATCTAAAAGAAATGAAGATCTCGGAACTGAACAAGCTGGCCAAGGAGCTTAACGTGAACGGTTTCAGCGGCCTGAAGAAGCAGGACCTGATCTTCAAGATCTTACAGGCGCAGGCCGAGAAAGAGGGCTTGATGTTCGGCGAGGGTGTCCTTGAGATACTGCCTGAAGGATTCGGGTTCCTCAGGTCGCCGAATTATAATTATCTTCCCTGCCCGGACGATATTTATATTTCGCCTTCGCAGATACGCAAGTTCGACCTGAGGACAGGCGACACGGTTTCCGGACAGATCCGCCCGCCCAAGGAAGGCGAAAAATATTTCGCGCTTTTGAAAGTAGAGGCGGTTAATTTCGAGAATCCCGAGGATGCCAAAGAAAAGGTGAATTTCGATAACCTTACCCCGGTTTATCCCAAGGAGCGCTTTAACATGGAGACTACCCCGGGCGAGATATCCACCCGGATCATGGGGCTGCTTACGCCGTTAGGCAAGGGCCAGCGCGGTTTGATCGTCGCCCAGCCGTACAGCGGAAAGACAGTGCTTTTGCAGAAGATCGCCAACGCCATAACCGCTAATAATCCCGATGTTATATTGATCGTTCTGTTGATCGACGAACGTCCGGAAGAAGTCACGGATATGCAGCGCCACGTAAAAGGCGAGGTCATCTCCTCTACTTTTGACGAGCCGCCGGAAAGGCATATCCAGGTTTCCGAGATCGTCATGGAAAAGGCGAAGAGGCTGGTTGAGCATAAAAGGGACGTGGTCGTGCTCCTGGACAGCATCACCAGGCTCGCCCGCGCGTACAATTCAGTAGTCCCGCACAGCGGCAAGGTCCTCTCCGGAGGTATTGATTCCAACGCGCTGCAGAAACCCAAGCGTTTCTTCGGGGCGGCCAGGGCCATAGAAGAGGGCGGAAGCCTGACTATTATCGCCACCGCTCTGGTTGATACCGGCAGCCGTATGGACGAAGTCATCTTCGAAGAGTTCAAAGGCACCGGCAACATGGAACTGCAGCTGGACAGGAACCTCTTCCAGCGCAGGATATACCCGGCTATCGACATCAAGCGTTCCAATACCCGTCACGAAGAGCTGCTCTTGAAGCCCGACGAGTTGACCAAGGTGTGGATATTGCGCAAGGTGTTGAACGAGTTGAATAACGTGGAGGCTATGGAGCTTCTGATCGAGAAACTGGCAAAGACCAAGACCAACGAGGATTTCTTGGGATCGATGAACCAAAAATAAAGTTTTGCCCCCGGCAGATTTATCCGCAAAGTCGGCGGATAAATCAATGCGCCGGGGTTAATTCGCCCGCCATGATTCGTGGCGGGCTCATTAAGGAGAACTGAAATGAAAGACAAGATCCATCCTGCTTACAAAGATTGCACCATAGTTTGCGCATGCGGGGAGACCATTCATACCCGTTCGACCAAACCGAACATCCGCGTAGAGATCTGTTCCAAGTGCCACCCGTTCTTTACCGGCAAGAGCAAGCTGCTTGATTCCGCCGGACGCGTGGATAAATTCATGAAGAAATACGCCAAGAAATAATCAGAGTCATGCTGGACAAACTGGAAAAAATAGAAAAACGCTACGAGGAGCTGGAAAACCTTCTGGCTGACCACGATCTTATCGCCGATACCGAGCGTTATAACAAGATGGCCAAGGAATTGTCGGACCTGAAAGAACCGGTGCGGCTTTACCGGGACTATAAGCGCCTGGACAAGGAATTGGCCGATCTTGAATCAATGCTTTCGGAAAAGCACGACCAGGAATTGATAGAGATGGCCCATAAAGAGCTGCCTCAGCTCAAAGAGCAGAAAAGCGCTCTGGAGGCTAAGCTTAAAAAGGCCCTGGCCGGCGAGGATAAGGATGCGGGCAAGAGCGTTATCGTGGAGGTCCGGCAGGGGACCGGCGGAGCTGAGGCGGCTTTGTTCGCCGCCGACCTTTACCGCATGTACACCAAATACGCTGTGGCCAAGGGATGGACGACCGAACTTATGTCCGGCCACGCCACCGATGAAGGCGGGTTTAAAGAAGTGGCCTTCAGCGTTAAGGGCAGGGACGCGTACCGCTGTTTGAAATTCGAAAGCGGCGTGCACCGGGTCCAGCGCGTGCCGCAGACCGAGGCCCAGGGCAGGATACATACCTCTACGGCTACAGTAGTTGTCCTGGTCGAGCCGGAGAATGTGGACCTGGTGATAAATCCCAGCGATCTGAAGATCGAGACCTACAGGTCTTCCGGGCCGGGCGGCCAGCACATGCAGAAGACCGACTCAGCAGTAAGGGTTACGCATATACCTACCGGGGTTGTCGTCGCCTGTCAGGATGAAAGGTCGCAGCTAAAGAATAAAAGCAAGGCAATGCGGATAATCGGGTCCAAACTCCTGGATATGAAACAGCAGGAAGAGGTAAAAAAGATCACTGACGCCAGAAGGGCGCAGGTTGGCACCGGCGACCGGAATGAAAAGATCCGCACCTATAATTTCCCCGACCGGCGGGTTACCGATCACCGTATAAATTTCACTTCTTTCCAGCTGGAATCGATCATGGAAGGGGAACTGGGTGAATTTTCCGAGGCGTTGATCAAGGCGGCGGAAGAGGCCGCGGAAAAAAACAACTGATCCGGAATATGGACGAAAGCGAATTGTTGTTCACGGATGTCCTGGGATGCGACAGGGTTTCTCTGTACTTGAACAAGCGCCTGCCGCTGGGCAAAGACGCCGGGGTTAAAATATCCCGGGCGTTGAGAAAAAGGATCCAGGGGGATCCGTTGGAATATATCCTGGGCAAGGCTGGGTTCATGGGGTTGGAATTCAAGGTTACCCCGGATGTCCTTATCCCCCGGCCGGAGACGGAGATATTAGTAGAGACTGTTTTAAATATAATTAAGACTTCAGATTGTAGGCCACAGACCGCAGTTCCCAGTCTGAATATTCTGGAAATCGGGACAGGCTCGGGATGCATTGCCGTGTCTTTGGCAAAATACCTGAAGAACGCGAAGATTACCGCGGTGGATATATCCCAAAAAGCTTTGGATGTCGCTGAGGAAAACAGCCGTTTGAACGGCGTTTACCGGAATATAGATTTTGTCCGCGCTGACCTTTTTGATTCACCCCGGATAAAAAACGCGGGATACGACATTATTGTCAGCAATCCTCCTTACGTCGGGACCGTTGAGATGCCCGGGCTAGCGCCGGAAGTAAAATGCCAGCCGGAGATCGCGCTTTATGCCGGCGAAGAAGGCCTGGATATTTACCGCAGGTTGATACCCCGGGCCGCTGATTACCTGAAACCGGGAGGTTTTGTCTGCCTGGAAGTCGGTTACAGCCAGATGAACAGGGTAAAAGAGATCTTGAACGCCGGCAAAAAATTTGCGGTAAAAAAGACTGTCAGGGATTATAATAACATAGACCGGGTCATTATAGCCCGGTTAAATGACTCAGCTCAAAGCTGATAAATGAGAGAGGTCAATGGACAAACTGGTCATTGAAGGAGGGGTAAGGCTTAAAGGCGATGTGGTCATCTCCGGTTCCAAGAATTCGGTCCTGCCGATAATGGCGGCGACTTTATTGACCGACGAGCCATGCGTGATCAAGAGCGTTCCCAATCTGCGGGATACCAATACCATGGTAAAGATCCTGCGTTCCCTGGGAAAATCCGTTGAATTCGAGAAAGGCGTGCTGCATGTAGGTTCCACCAAAACGACCAGTTATGTGGCGGACTATAAACTGGTTTCTACCATGCGCGCGTCTTTTTGCGTTTTAGGCCCGCTTCTGGGGCGATTTAAAAAAGCCAAGGTTTCTTTGCCCGGAGGGTGCGTCATCGGCGTGAGGCCGGTGGATCTGCATCTTAAGGGGCTTAAAGCCCTGGGCACTTCGATCGATATTGAATCCGGTTATGTCGTGGCTAAAGCCAGGCGCTTACGCGGCGAACATATGTACCTGGGCGGGGAATACGGCTCATCGGTCCTGGCTACCGGCAATGTGATGATGGCTGCCTGTTTGGCGCAGGGCAGGACTGTGATCGAATCCGCCGCCTGCGAGCCGGAAGTCGCGGACCTGGCGGAATTCCTGATCAAGATGGGCGCGAAGATCAAAGGCCACGGCACTCCGATCATCGAAATAGAAGGGGTCAAACATTTACACGGTTGTCAGCATACCATAATCTCCGACCGGATCGAGACCGGGACCTTCATGCTCGCGTCCCTGATCACCGACGGGGACATTAATATCAAGAACGCCTCGGTAAATCACCTGGGCGCGGTCATCGACAAATTAAAGGATTGCGGGGTTTCTGTTTCCTGCTCGGCTTTGGGTATGCGTTTGCGCCGGCCGAGAAAAATAAAACCGGTAAATATCACTACCTTGCCTTATCCCGGGTTCCCTACGGATATGCAGGCGCAGTTCATGAGCCTGATGTGCGTTACCCCCGGTATAAGCGTGATCACCGAAAAGATATATCCGGACAGGTTCATGCACGCGGCTGAAATGAACCGTATGGGAGCGCATATCCAGAGAGAAGGGCCGCACGCGATCGTGGAAGGCGTAAGATCGTTATCCGGAGCCCCGGTAATGGCTTCGGACCTGAGGGCCTCAGCCGGCCTGGTTCTTGCCGGCCTGGTAGCGAAAGGTAAGACTTCGGTATCCAGGATATATCATCTTGAACGCGGATATGAGAATGTCGAGCAGAAATTACAGGCGCTCGGCGCCAGGATTTGGAGAGAAAAGGAATAATCCAGTAACTCGTAAGCTCGTAACTAGTAACTCGTAAACGGACATGATATGATAATAATGATAGATAACTATGACTCGTTCACCTATAACCTGGTTCAGTATTTCGGCGAACTTGGCGAGGTGCCCCGGGTTTTTCGAAACGATAAAATAAGCATGGAGGAGATCGAAAGGCTGCGGCCGGAGAAGATCGTTATTTCTCCCGGACCGGGAAGGCCTGAAGATGCAGGGATATCCTGCGAGATAATAAAAATATTTTCACCCAGGATCCCCATTTTAGGCGTGTGCCTGGGGCATCAATGCCTGGGGCATGTGTTCGGGGCCAGGGTGGTCCGAGCGAAGAAACTCATGCATGGCAAGACTTCATTGATCCGGCATAACCGCAAAGGGATATTTAAAGGCATGCCTGATCCGTTCAGCGCGACACGGTATCATTCGTTGATCGTCGATAGGAATGGCCTGCCGCGGGAGTTGGAGGTAACTGCCTGGACCAAAGACCAAGAGATCATGGGATTGAAGCACCGCGATTATCCCTGCTGGGGAGTGCAGTTCCATCCGGAGTCGATAATGAGCGAGGATGGGCGAAAGATGCTTTCGAATTTCCTGAAGATATGATCAAAGAAGCGACAGAAAAAATAAAGGCGAAATCCGACCTTACCGCTGATGAGATGTCCGGGGTTATGAATGAGATAATGAGCGGCAAGGCCCAGACCTGCGATATTATCCCTTTCCTTACCGGGTTAAGCGAAAAGGGCGAGACTATAGAGGAAATAACCGCTGCTGCTGCGGTAATGCGCAGCCATTCCATAAGGATAAAACCCGAAAGCGCGATCGTCCTGGATACCTGCGGGACAGGCGGTGACAGGAAGAATACGTTCAATATATCCACCGCCGCCGCGTTCGTGGTCGCCGGCTGCGGGGTGACTATCGCCAAACACGGCAACCGTTCCGTATCCAGCATCTGCGGAAGCGCGGATATCCTTGAAGCGCTGGGTATAAGTATATCCCTGGATAAAGATAAAATAGAGAAATGCCTTAATCAGATCGGCATTGCTTTCTTATATGCCCCGGATTTTCATCCGGCGTTGAAACACGCCTCAGCCGCGCGCAAACAGATAGGCCGCAGGACAATATTCAATATCCTGGGCCCGTTATGCAATCCCGCTGGCGCTACCCATCAGCTTATCGGGGTTTATTCGCAAGAGATCGGCCCTGTGCTTGCCGCTGTCGCCGGGAATCTCGGTGTAAAACACTGCCTGGCTGTCCATGGCGAAGGGGTCATGGATGAAGTGACTACCACAGGCTGGAGCGAGATCAATGAATTTATCAACGGCAAGGTCAAGACTTACCGTATCGCTCCCGAGGAATTCGGTTTCGCCCGGGCGGTTGCCGTGGATATCGTGGGCGCCGGACCGGTTGAGAACGCCGCCATAATGCTGGAGCTTTTGAAGGGCAAGGCCGGAAGCAAGCGCGACATCGTGGTTTTTAACGCCGCCGCCGCTTTGTACGCCGCGGATAAAGTTGCCTCGATAAATGACGGGGTATCCCTGGCTTGCGAAGCGATAGATTCGGGCAAGGCGCTGGAAAAACTGACTTTGTTAAAGGAGTACAGCAATGGCAAAAACTGATGTCTTGAAACAGATCGTAGCTAAGAAAAAAGAACGTTTGGCCCAGGCTAAGCTGGTTTTGCCGGAAGAAGAGCTTAAATCCCGGATGGCCGGATTGCCTGCCTGCCGCCCGTTCCTGGAAGCTATAAATAAGAACAAACAGATATCGTTGATCGCCGAAATAAAAAAACAATCCCCGTCAGCGGGCTTGATCAGGGAAGATTTTTCCCCGGCCGGGATAGCCGCGGTATATAAGGACGCCGGATGCCAGGCGATATCGGTGTTGACCGAAGAGGATTTCTTCAGCGGCAGTACCGCGTATATAGGAGAGGTGAAGGCCGCGGTGGACTTGCCGGTGCTGCGAAAAGATTTTATTTTTGAGCCATACCAGGTTTATGAATCCAGGTTAGCCGGAGCGGACGCCATACTTTTGATCGCCGACTTATTATCCAAGGATAGTTTGTCTGAAATGATCGCGCTGGCGGATTCGCTGGGCATGGCTTGCCTGGTAGAGTCGCATGAGGAAAAAGAACTGAAGAAGGTGCTAAGCCTTAAGATAACTCCGGCTGAACCGAAAGGCCAGGATGATAAAATATTATTGTCCCGTTCCAAAGGCCGGAAAACCGTTTCTTTCGCCATCGGGTTGAATAACCGCGACCTGCGCACCCTGGAAGTGGATCTCAAGTTGACCGAACGCCTGTATACCCTGATCCCTAAAGACCGGATAGTGGTGGTGGAAAGCGGGCTTAAGAGTTACCAGGATATATTGTTCCTGAAGATACTGGGGGTCAACGCCGTGCTGGTGGGAGAGGCGATATTAAAGTCCGCGGATATGAAATCAGCGATCCAGGATATAATGGGATGGTAAAGGTAAAGATCTGCGGGATAACTAATCTTCAGGACGGTTTATCCGCTGTTGGTTCCGGATGCGACGCTTTGGGATTCGTGTTCTTCCGCGAAAGTAAGCGTTATGTGAGTGAGGCGAAAGCGAGACGTATCATTGCCAAGCTCCCCGCGAAGATCATTAAAGTCGGGGTATTTGTCAATGCCAGGGAAGATAGGATAAGGCGCATTGCCAGGTCTTGCCGGCTGGATATGCTCCAGTTTCACGGTAAAGAGACCCCGCAGTTCTGCGCCAGGTTCAAGGGATATAAAGTGATCAAGGCTTTAGGGGTAAGAGGTAAGATAGATTTCGCCGCCGCGGCGAGGTATAAGACATCCGCCTGTCTTTTTGATAATGTATCCGGTTCGGCTATGGGAGGGACCGGCAGGAAATTCAATTGGCGCTTGTTGAGCGGCTGCAGGCGGTTAATCAAGAGACCTTTGTTCTTATCCGGAGGCCTGTCCAGCGGTAATGTCCGCCAGGCGATAAATATTGTCAGGCCCGAATGGGTGGATGTATCCAGCGCTGTGGAAAGCGCCCCCGGCAGGAAAGATCCGGCAAAAGTGCGTAAATTTATAAGAATGGTCAAGAGTTAAAAACGGAGGTCCAGATGAGGTTGAGCAGAAAAAGTTTTCTGGTTTTCGTCCTGATGGGTTTATTTGTATGCGCGCGAATTCCCGCTTTTGCCGCGGCATTGTCCAAGAATTTCGTGAGCGCGAAGTACTCATATAGTATAAAATACCCCGCCGATTACAAGGTCAAGATACTGGGGGATACGATAGTTTTTTCCGCTCCGGTGGATGACAAAAAATTCGCTTTCGCTCCCAGCGTTAATGTGGCGGTCGAGGAATTGTCCAAGGATATCCCGGACCTGGACGCTTTTTATGACAGCGCCCAGAAAAGCCTGGTGAAGAAACTGATCAATGTCGATTTCATTGAGCAGAAAAAGGATAAATTGAACGGCAAAGAGGTTTACCGGCTGATCTATACCAGTAAACAGCAGAAGGCCGTCTTTAAATTGATGCAGGTATTGATGGTAAATGAAAAAAAGGTTTATGTGCTGACTTATACCGCGCTGGATACTCAGTATAATGATAATTTTGCCGAGGCCAAAGCGATCATCAGTTCGTTCAAGATCACCAAATAAGCGGCATTCTTTTTGACACTAAGGGTTTACTTTGTTAAAATGGACATCTTAAAAAGGAGATCGTAACAAATGGCGCTTTCAGGATTGGATATCTACAAATTATTGCCGAAAACAAATTGCAAAGAATGCGGTTTTGCCACCTGCCTTGCTTTTGCCATGCAATTGGCCAAGAAGGCGGTCAGCATCGAGAAATGCCCTTATGTGAACGCTCAGGTCAAGCAGAGCCTGGAGGCTGCCAGTCTTCCTCCGATCAGGCCGGTGATTATCGGCGCGGGCAGCGGCAAGATAGAGGTGGGAAACGAGACCGTTATGTTCCGTCATGAGGAGAAATTCCGCAATCCCTGCGCGTTAGGCTTCATTATCGATGACGATCTTAAGGATAACGAGATCAAAGCGAAATTGGCCCGGATCAACGGGTTGAAATTCGAGCGCGTCGGCCAGGAACTTTCGGTGAACCTGGTGGCGGTCAAACAAAAATCCGATGCCAAAAGATTTGTCCAGGTGGTCAAGAATATTTCCGCCGATACTGAGCTGGCCCTGGTTTTGATGAGCAATGACCTGGCGGCGTTAAAAGAAGCGCTGTCGATAGCTAAAGACCGCAGGCCGCTTATTTACGCCGCGAGCTTTTCTAATGCCGGGGAATTGGGCAAACTGGCGGCTGAGTTCAAAGTCCCTCTGGCAGTGAAGGCAAAGGACCTGGATGAGGCGTCTTCTTTGACCCAGGAGTTGAATAAAGCAGGGGTAAACGACCTGATCATTGATATAACCTCAGGAAAAATAAAGGATAAACTGGGCGATCTTACCCAGGTCCGCAGGCTCGCGCTTAAGAAATCCAACCGCAGCCTGGGATATCCTTCGTTGGCTGTTATCGACGAGAGCGACCCTTACCAGGAAGTCATGGAGGCGGGCACGTATATACTTAAATACGCTTCTATTGTCCTGATGCGCGGGATCGAGAATTGGCAGGTGCTTTCGCTTTTGACCCTGCGCCAGAATATATATACCGATCCGCAGAAGCCTTTGCAGATCGAGCCGAAAGTATATTCCATAGGCCAGGTAAGCCCTAAATCGCCGGTATTGGTCACTACCAATTTTTCCCTGAGCTATTATACTGTTGTCGGCGAAGTGGAGGCCAGCAAAATACCTTCATATATAATCAGCGTGGATACCGAAGGGATGTCAGTGCTTACTGCCTGGGCAGCGGAGAAATTCACTCCGGAAAAGATATCCGATTCGATCAATAAATTCTGTGTGGCTGACCTGGTCTCCCAAAAAAAACTTATCATACCTGGTTATGTGGCGGTGATGAGCGGTGACCTCGAGGAGCAATCCGGCTGGGAAATTATAGTCGGTCCGAAAGAAGCTGCCGGTATACCAACGTTCCTCAAGAACCTCAGCTTGTAGACGTTGTACGCAACACTATGTGTATCAAAGGATTGTAAATAAATGTTTATTGCGTTAAAAAGCGAAAACATTTATTTGTAACTATATATAAGACAAGAGGTTGGATACAACGTCTACAGGTGGTATGGAAAAGTATAAAGTAACATTCTATCCCGATAAGAAGAGCGTGGAGGTGGATAAGGACAGGACTATCCTGTCCGCCGCGCTGTCAGCCGGAATATATATTAATTCCAGCTGTGGGGGAGACGGGGTATGCGGCCGCTGCAAAGTGATCTTGAAAAGCGGTAATGTCCTTAGCCAGCCTACCGGCAGGATCAGCCAGGAAGAAAAAAACGCCAATGTTTACCTGGCCTGCCTTACTGCCATACAAAGCGATTGCGAAGTTGAGATACCGGCTCAGTCGCGTCTGGAGATGGATAAATTATCCCAACAGGACCTGGAATTGCGGCTCAAAGGATTATACCAGCAGGCTGAAGACATCCAGTTCATTGAACCGGGGCTTATTGACAGGCCGGCGGCCCAAACTCCCCTGGCCACCAAGATATACCTGGAGATGCCTCCTTCGAATATGGAGGATAACGCCAGCGACCTGGAGCGTATTTACCGTCAGATCCATAAGGCCAACGGCATAGCGATCAACCGGACCAGCCTGGCGACAATACGGCAGTTAAGCGAATTACTGCGCGCCTCGGACTGGAAAGTTACGGTCACTATAGCCCAGCGGAACAACGGTTTTGAAATAGTGCTTATTGAGCCGGGGGATACCTCGGCGAGGAATTTCGGCCTGGCTTTTGATATCGGCACTACCACTATTTCCGGGCAGCTGGTTGACCTGAATAAACGCCAGATCCTGGGGACCAAGGCCACTTATAATAAACAAGCGAGTTTCGGCGCTGACGTGATCACCCGGATAATTTACGCCCAGAAACAGGAAGGCCTGGAAAAACTGCACCATGTGGTCATTGATTGCATGAATCAGATCATCCAGGAGCTGATAAAAGAGCATAATGTGGATCTTAATGATGTTACCTGCGTTTTCTGCGCCGGAAATACCACGATGATCCATTTGTTGTTAAGGATCGATCCCACATATATCCGCAAACAGCCGTATGTCCCGGTTTTGAATTCCGTTCCGGTGCTCCGGGCGTCAGAGGCGGGGATCAAGATCAACCCGCACGGGCTTCTCGGCTGCGTGCCCGGTATTTCCAGTTACGTGGGCGGGGATGTTACCGCCGGTATCCTGGCTTGCGGCATGGATAAAAAAGATGAACTTAGCATCTTGATCGATATCGGGACCAACGGGGAGATAGCTTTAGGCAATAAGGAATTCATGGCGGTCACCTCAGCTTCAGCCGGCCCGGCTTTTGAAGGCTCCGGCGTAGGCTGCGGCATGCGTTCTTCCAGAGGCGCGATACACAAGGTAAAGATCACTAAAGATTTTAACGTAGCTTACAGCTGCGTGGCGGATTGCAAGCCCCGGGGTATCTGCGGATCCGGATATATCGACCTTATCGCGGAAATGCTTAAAGCAGGCGTCCTGGATAAGAACGGCAAGATAAAAGAAATAAGCCATAAGCGCATACGCAAAGGCGAATTCGGCAGGGAATTTGTGGTGGCCTTCAAAGAGGAATCGGATTCATCCTGCGATATCACGGTCAATGAGGCGGATATAGAGAACCTGAAAAGGGCCAAGGCCGCTATTTATTCCGCTACCAATATAATGGTCAAGCACATGTCCCTGGACTACGGGATGATCAAAAAGATCTACGTGGCCGGAGGCTTTGGCACATCGCTGGATATAGATAACGCCATAAGCATCGGGCTTTTGCCGGACCTGGACAGATCGGTCTTTTCTTTTGTGGGTAACAGCTCTTTGTCCGGATGCCGCCAGGTCCTTTTGTCGGGGCAGGCAGTGGATAAGGTCAACGAGATCGCCAGAGCCGCGGTTTATTTCGAGTTATCCGCCGAGCCGGGATACATGGACGAATATATGGCGGCGTTGTTTTTTCCGCACACCGACCTGGCGAAATTCCCTAACGTAAGGTTCAACTAAATGGGCCATACCATCGCCATAGCCGGCAAAGGCGGGACAGGCAAGACCACGATCTCGGCGCTGATCATCAGGCTGATCAAAGAGAGAAAGCTTGGTTCGGTCCTGGGCATAGACGCTGACCCCAACAGCAACCTCGGCGAGGCCCTGGGGATGAAGCCTAAAGAGACTATCAGCGGCATACTTGACGGGATCGCCGCCAGCCCGGGTAATATCCCCGCTGGCATGACCAAGGACCGGTTCATTGAATATCAGGTCCAGACGATCATAGAAGAAGGCGAAGGTTTCGACCTTTTGACCATGGGCAGGCCTGAGGGGCCGGGATGTTACTGTTTTGTGAATAATGTCCTGAAGAATATTATGGCCAGGCTTCTGGCTGATTATAAATTCGTGGTCATCGATAATGAGGCGGGGCTGGAACATCTTTCGCGCAAGACCCAGGCCAGCCTTGACCGGCTGATCGTGGTCTCCGACCCTTCGGCAGCCGGCTTAAGGGCAGCCAAAAGGATAAGCGAATTAACGCAGGAGCTTAAACTCAAAGTAAAGAATAAATTCCTGATCATTAACCGGCAGGATAAAGAAATAGATAAGAACAGGATAAAAGACCTGGGCCTGGAATATATAGGAATGGTCCCTGAAGACAGCGGGATCATGGATCTGAGCATAAAGAACGATCCGGTATTCAAACTGAAAAAGAACAGCCTTGCGCTGGCAGCTTTAACAGGGTTGCTTGATAAAATAATCTAACAGGAGGGATTCAAAGACATGGCTATCGAATTAATGCTGGATAAATGGCAGGGGAAGATCAGCGAGGTGAGCATCGGGGCGACCAAGTCGGAAGGCGGAAGCCGCGGCCATGTCGTCAAAATAGGCGGGGAAGGGGCATTGCCGTTCCTGGCGGATCAGGCCGGTTTGCCCAACAAGGCGCAGATCGCTTTTGAGATCTGGGACGTCGCGCCTACCGACTGGCCGGAGGAGCTGGCAAAGCAATACAGCGATGTTTTTTCCGATCCTTTGGCCTGGGCGGAGAAATGCGTCAAAACTTACAAGGCTAAAATACTTTGCGTAAAACTTCAGGGCGCGCATCCGGATTTCGGGAACAGGAGCCCGGAGCAGGAGGCTAAATTCATTTCCGGACTTTTAAAGAGAGTGGATGTGCCTCTGGTCATACTGGGATGCGGCGATGACGATAAGGATAACCTGGTCCTGCCCGCCTGTTCCGAGGCGGCTAAGAACGAACGTTGTTTGATCGGCAGCGCTGTCCAGGATAACTATAAGACTTTGACCGCAGCCGCTCTGGCGGATGGGCATAATATCATCGCGGAATCTCCGATCGACATAAATATCGCTAAGCAATTGAATATCCTGATCTCCGATATAGGCCTGCCTTTGGACCGCATAGTGATAAATCCCACAATAGGGGCCCTGGGATACGGATTGGAATACGCGTATTCGATAATGGAGCGGGCCCGTCTTTCCGGGCTTGCCGCGGACAAGATGATGGCCTTGCCTTTTATCTGCCTGGCAGGACAGGAGGCATGGAGGGCGAAAGAGGCCAGAGTCAGCTGTAAAGAATTCCCGGCATTCGGCCCGGAAGCAGAGCGCGGGGTGATCTGGGAGAGCCTTACCGCAACCGCTTTGATCCAGGCAGGCGCTGATCTTTTGGTCATGCGTCATCCTGAGGCGGTCAAAAAGGTTAACGAATATATCGAGCGGTTTTAAGCTTTAATAGACCGGAGGAGAAAATGTTCATAATAGGCGAACTTATTAACGGGATGTATCTTTCCATTGCCCGGGGGATAAAAGAGAAGGATAAGGCCGCTATCCAGCAATGCGCCTTGGCCCAGATAAAGGCCGGGGCCGACGCCCTGGATATAAATTGCGGCCCGGCGTCCAAACTGCCGGTAAGCGATATCCAGTGGCTGGTTGAGACTGTGCAGGAAGTCACGGATAAGATGCTGGTGATCGATTCCAGCAAGCCCGCGGTGCTCGAATCCGGGTTAAAAGCGGTGAGGAACAAGGTGATGATCAATTCCACTACCGCCGATCCGGAGAAGATGGATATACTTATACCGCTGGCTAAGAAATACAACGCCAAGCTTATCGGCTTGGCGATGAATTCCAAAGGCATACCGCAGAATAAGGACCAGAGGCTGGAGCTGGCAGCAGGGATCGTTGCCGCCTGCTCGGACGCTGATTTCCCGATCGAAGATCTTTATCTCGATCCTATAGTCATGCCGGTTAATGTCGGCCAGGCCCAGATGCGCGATATACTGGAAGTCATCCGTGATTTCAAGATCATATCCGAGCCCAGCCCTAAAACAGTGGTGGGCTTAAGCAATGTTTCGCAGGGGACCAGCGTAAGAAGTTTGATCAACCGGACATTCCTGACCATGGCAATAGGATCCGGTCTGGACGCGGCGATACTCGATCCTTTGGACGATGAACTGATGAATTCATTGATCACCGCTGAACTGATATTGAACAAACAGATATACTGCGAGTCATATCTGGACGCTTACAGGAAAAAATAAAATGCTGCCTGATAAAAAAGGATATTTTGGGGATTTCGGCGGGAAGTTCGCCCCTGAGGCGCTTGTTTTCGCTTTGGACGAACTGACCAAAGAGTATTTAAAGGTAAAGAACCTGCCGGATTTTAAAGCCGAGCTCGCGTATTACCTTAAAGAATACGCCGGCCGGCCTACACCGTTATACCTGGCAAAAAATCTCAGCGAAGAGCTGGGGATATCCAGGATATATCTTAAGCGCGAAGACCTTTTGCATACCGGGGCGCATAAGATCAATAATACGCTGGGTCAGGTATTATTGGCCAAGCGCATGGGTAAGACCAGGGTCATTGCCGAGACCGGCGCAGGCCAGCACGGCGTGGCCACCGCTACCGTAGCCGCGCTGTTCGGGCTTAAATGCGCCATATACATGGGCGAGGATGATATAAAACGCCAGGAGCTGAATGTATACCGGATGAAACTTCTGGGAGCGGAGGTTGTTTCGGTGGGCACGGGCTCAAAAACGCTCAAGGATGCCATCAATGAGGCATTCAGGGATTGGGTCACCAATGTAAAGGATACCTTTTACATATTCGGCACTGTCGCCGGGCCGCATCCTTACCCGATGATCGTCCGGGATTTTCAGTCTGTGTTGGGCAAAGAAGCGCGCAGGCAGGTTTTGTCCAAGGAGAAAAGGCTGCCGGATCATTTAGTCGCCTGCGTGGGCGGGGGAAGCAATGCTATGGGGTTGTTCTACCCGTTTTATAATGACCGTAAAGTAAAATTCATCGGAGTGGAGGCCGCGGGCAGAGGATTGAACAGCGGCAAGCACGCGGCTACTTTAGGCCGCGGAAGGGTCGGGGTATTGCACGGGGCCAAGTCTTATCTTTTGCAGGATAATTCCGGGCAGGTAACTGAAACGCATTCGATCTCCGCGGGATTGGATTATCCCGGAGTAGGGCCGGAACATTCTTTTTTCAAGGAGACTAAAAGGGCGGAGTATGTTTCTGTGACCGACGATGAGGCTTTGGAAGGGTTTAAACTCCTTTCCCGCAGCGAAGGGATAATCCCGGCCTTGGAGTCTTCGCACGCGGTAGCTTACTTAAAGAAATTAAGCAAAAAAATAAATAAGAATTCCATTGTCATTGTTTCCATCTCAGGCCGCGGGGATAAGGATATGGGTATTGTTATCCCCAGATTAAAACTATGAACAGGATCGACCTTAAATTCAGGGAATTAAAGAAAAAGAACAAGAAGGCGTTCGTCGCTTTTATCACTGCCGGTTATCCGGATCTCGCGACTACTGCCCGCTTGATATTGGAACTGGAAAAGGCGGGCGCGGATATTATCGAGTTGGGAATACCCTTTTCCGACCCTATGGCCGACGGCCCGGTGATCCAGGAAGCCTCGATGCAGGCGTTGAAGAAAAAGACCGATCTCAATTCTATCTTTAAGATGGTCAAGTCTGTCCGGCCAAAAACAGAAATACCACTGTGTTTTATGACGTATTACAATCCGGTGTTTTCTTACGGCATCGCTGATTTCGCGCGTCAGGCCGCGGCTTGCGGGGTGGACGGAGTGATCATCCCCGATTTGCCTCCGGAAGAAGGACAGGAACTGATCAAAGCGGCAAGACGAACTGGCCTGGCTACGGTTTTCTTTATTTCACCGACTACCGCGGAAAACAGGATGCGCAGGATCTGCGGCAGTTCACAGGGATTTATTTATTATGTTTGTTTGACCGGGGTCACCGGGGCGCGCAGGGAATTGCCGCAAGACCTTGCCGGCCATCTAAAGAAAATAAGATCATTTACTAAAAAGCCTGTTTGCGTGGGGTTCGGGGTGTCTACTGCCGGTCAGGTTAAGCAGGTCCAATCCCAGGCTGACGGGGTGATCGTGGGAAGCGCGATCATCAAAAAAATAAAAGAAAATGCCGGCAAAAAAGACCTGGTTTCAAAGGTGGGTAGATTTGTCCGTAATTTAAAAGGATAGGATGAAAGAATATAACAGGACGGTATTGGCTAACGGCGTAAGGGTAGTGAGCAGTCTGATGCCGGAAAAGAAATCCGTGGCTTTGGGGATATGGGTGAACGTGGGTTCCAGATATGAGTCTCCGGTCAATTCCGGGATCAGCCATTTTCTGGAACATATGGTTTTCAAGGGGACGGGCAAATACACCTGTCAGAAGATAAAAGAATCCATTGAGGGAGTGGGCGGTTCTTTCAACGGTTTTACTTCGGAAGAACTGACTTGTTATCTGGTGAAACTGCCTGCTGATTACCTGGAGCTGGCCCTGGATATCCTGGCGGAAATGGCCGTGGATCCGGTTGTCCCCGCTGATGAGCTTGAGCGCGAGCGCACAGTGGTCCTGGAAGAGATCAAGATGTATAAAGACCAGCCGCAAAGCTATGTCCATGAACTCCTGGACAATCTTTTATGGCCGGATCATCCGTTAGGTATGAGCATCCTGGGGACAAAAGAGTCGGTAACTTCTATCGGCCGCAAAGATCTTTTGGATTACAAGAAGGCCCGCTATACCGCCGGTAATATCGTGGTCAGCGCCGCCGGCAGTCTGGATCATGAAGAGCTGGTCAAGAAAACGTCGAAAAGATTCAACGGCCTGAAACGATCGGAGTTGAACACCTGCGGTAAATTCAAAGGGTCGCGGAAAAATCCCCAGGTCAGCTTATTCCACAAGGATACCGAACAAACCCATCTCGCCGCCGGTTTCCGCGGCCTGCACAAAGATCATCCTTTAAAGTACGCCTTGAGCTTGTTGAATGTGATCCTGGGGGGTAATTCCTCCAGCAGGTTATTCAGCGAGATCCGGGAAAAAAGAGGGCTGGCTTATGAGATCGGCAGCGGGGCGAAGTTCCTCAAAGATACCGGCGCGTTCATCGTGCACGCCGGCGTGGATAATAATAAGGTCAAGGATACTGTAGAGCTTATTTTCAGGGAATTGCGCAAGGTTGTCCGGGAAAAGGCAGGGACTGCCGAGCTTAAACGGGCCAAGGAATTTCTTATCGGCCAGATGCTCTTGTCTTTGGAGGATACTATGGACCAGATGTTCTGGATCGGAGAGCCTACAGTGAGCCTGGATAAGACATATTCCCCGGAAGAAATAATCGCCAAGGTCAGGGAAGTGGACCTTGACGATCTGCAGCAGGTCTGCCGCCTGCTTTTCAGGAACGATAATACCCATATCGCTTTGATCGGGCCGGTCAAGGATACAGAATCCGCGGTATCAGGCTGGGCGAGGTTGGAATGAGCGCGCTAATGCACCTGCCGTTATTGGTTTTGCTTTTGTTTTTGGTGATCCTGTCCGCTTTTTTCGCAATAGCCGAGACATCCTTGATCGGCTTAAGCAAAATCCGCCTGCGGCATATGGTAGCCAAGAAAGTCAGGCGGAGTTTAAGCGTCCAAAGGCTTTTGGCTAATTCCGACAAATTCATCATTACCATATTGGTGGGCAATAATATCGTCAATATCGCCATGTCCGCCATATTCACGGTTATATTTGTCCAGTCATTCGGGTATAAATGGGGCGCGGTGATCGCTACGCTGTTCTCCGCTTTTTGTATCCTGATCTTTTGCGAGATAAGCCCGAAGATCCTGGCTTTGAAGCATACTGAAAGGACCGCCCTTTTGGTCGCCCCGATAATGGAGGTATTTGTCGGTATGCTCAGCCCGGTTACCCGAATATTCGTTTTTTTCAGCGACCTCTGGCTGAAGATATTCCGGATCGCTCCGGTAAAAAGGTCGCCGCTGATCACTGAAGAAGAGATCCGGCTGATGATCGAAGTGGGCAGGGATGAGGGGGTGCTTACCGATGAGGAGAAGAAGATGCTCCACCGTATCTTCGAGTTCGGGGATATCAAGATCAGCGATGTGATGATCGCCAAAGATAAAATAGTGGGGATAAACCTGAATTCCACGCCTGATCAGGTCCTGGATATATTCGCCGAAGAAGGCCACGCGCGGCTGCCGGTTTTTCGGGATACTATAGATAATATTGTGGGCATAGTTTACGCCCGCGACCTCTTGTATATATTAAGGGATAAAGGCCTGTTTGTGCTGTCGGATGTGGTGCATTCGGCTTATTATGTCCTGCCTTCAGTCCGGATCAATGAATTACTGCGGAAATTCCAGTCCGAGAAGATCCAGATAGCCATCGTGGTCGATGAGGAAAAGAGAACCCTGGGCATCGTTACCCTGGAGGACCTGGTCGAGGAGATCGTCGGCGAGATCGAGGAGCAGTATCCGGCTGCCGGGAGCAAATAAGGATTGACCGGCTGCAGCGGCGCAGTTATAATAACGAAAACGCCAAGATAATTGACAGCTGGGCTTAACTGTGATAGACTTTTAAACAATAAGCGCATGATACCTGTTAACCTGTTTGGTGGCAAAACATGCACAGGTAGACATCAAAGGAGGAGTTGAAATGGCGGAAAAAGGATATTGCGTAAAGTGCAAAGCAAGCAAAGAAATGAAAGACTCAGAGCAGGTAACTATGAAGAACGGCCGTCCGGCTGTAAAAGGTAAATGCCCGGATTGCGGTACCGGTATGTACAAAATATTAGGAAAAAAAGCATAGTTTTCATAAAGTAGAATAGTTCGGGCCTCGTGCCTGGGAGGAAATTAAAATAGATCCGAAAGAGTTGGCGTTAAGGATTGCCCGCATCGCGAAAGATAAAAAAGCCGTGGACGTGGTCTGCCTGGATATGCGGACTGTCTGCGGTTTTTGCGATTATTTCGTCATTGCCAGCGGGACCTCTTTAAGGCAGGCTAAGGCTTTGGCCGAGGCTGTCCAGGAAGATTTAGACAAACAAAGAATAAAAACTCTCTCCAGGGTGAGCGCGAGCGAAGAATCAGGCTGGATAGTCCTGGACTATTCTTCGGTCGTGGCGCATATGTTCTACAAACCCAAGAGGGAGTTTTATTCTTTGGAACATCTCTGGTCGGATGCCAAGAAGGTAAGGATCCCCGGGGCTGCCGGCAAAAAAACTAAAAAGTAATCTCACCGTCTTAACCTGTTTATTAAATCCCCATGAAAAGCGGCATTCAAAAAGAGCTCATCGAGATAATTAAAAAGGCGCTTGCCGATTTAAAACTTGATGGATTCCTTCCCGCGGGCCAGGAACCGGAATTATCCCTGGCGTCGGGATTCGGAGATTTGTCCACCAATATCGCCTTGAGGCTGGCTGCTTCCGCAAAGCAACCGCCTAAAGCCATCGCCGAGAACATCATCCGCGAAACCCAAAAACACCTTCAGCAGGCAAGTTTTAAGGACCACGTCACTCAAATAAAGGTGGAAGGCGCAGGCTTCATCAATTTCTACTTGAGCCCCCAATATTTCTATGGGGTATTGTCGGCGATAACCGGGCATAAATGGGATTATACGGATAGGCAGTCCGCAGGCGATGGATTGCCGGTGATGATCGAATTCGTCAGCGCCAATCCCACAGGCGCTTTGTCGGTGGCGCATGCCCGTCAGGCGGCGGTGGGCGATGCCCTGGCCAATATATTCCTGTTTTTGGGTTACAAGGCGCATAAGGAATATTATCTTAATGATGAAGGCAACCAGATAAATATCCTCGGCGAGTCCATCCGCACCAGGCTGCGGCAGTTGAACGGCGAAATGGTCGATTTCCCGGAGAATTATTACCAGGGCGACTATATCACGGATATGGCCAGGCAGATCAAGGAAGAAAAACTTGATATCAAGGATTTCTCGGAATACGGGGCTAATGCCATACTTGAAGTGATCCGCCAGGAACTTAAGGATTTCCGGGTGGAATTCGACTGCTGGTACAGCCAGAAGGCCCTGACCAAAAGAGGGGATATCGAGAAGACCTTCGCGTTCCTGAGGGAAAAAGGATTTTTATACGAAAAAGAAGGCGCGGTATGGTTCAGGTCCACGGATTTCGGGGATGATAAAGACCGCGTGGTCATTAAAAGCGACGGCTCTTATACTTACCTCGCCCCGGATATCGCCTATCACTGGAGTAAATACCAGAGAGGATTTAAATTGCTGGTCAATCTTCTCGGGCCGGACCATCACGGTTATATCAGCCGCTTGAAGGCATCGGTAAGCGCGTTAGGTTATGACCCGGATAGCCTTAACGTGGTAATAGTCCAGTTAGCCTCGATCTTCAGGGACGGCAAACCAGTGGAAATGTCCACTCGTAAAGGCCAGTATATCACTTTAAGGGAAGTCCTGGATGAAGTCGGCTGCGACGCCTCAAGGTTCTTTTTTCTGATGCGCAAGACTTCCAGCCACCTTGCCTTTGACCTGGAAACAGCCAAGAAGCAAACCCCGGAGAACCCGGTTTATTATGTCCAATACGCGCACGCCCGGATAAGCAGTATACTCCGGCAGGCGGGCAAGGATGTACAGCCGGAAAGCGTGGATATGTCTTTCCTGAAAGAAAAAGAGGAACTGGACCTGATCCGCAAACTCTGGCAGTTCCCCTATGTGCTGAAAGTATGCGCCAAAACATTCGATCCTTACATGCTTACCGTATACCTCCAGGAGGCCGCTGAAGGATTCCACCGTTTCTACGACCGGCATCGCGTTCTGGGCCAGGATGAAGGTTTGACCCGGGCAAGGCTCGCTTTGATCTTGGCGGTAAAGGTCACTCTGGCCACAGGCTTGAAACTGGCCGGGGTTTCCACTCCGGAACAGATGTAAGTGAGGACATAAGTTACGGAACCTGCCGCATGTTTGGTCAGCTGACGTAACTTATTTGTCCGAACTTATCCTTACTCATCCGCGGGCTTTTAGACCGGGGTGATCAGAGGATCAATAAATTAGGTTATGTCCTCCCACAAAATAATCAATATTTCCAATCCGGATCCAAAACTGCAGGATTTATTAAGCAGACATCTGGGGATATCCCAAATAACCAGCCAAATACTGATCAACAGGGGGATCAAAGACCTGAAAGAGGCCGATAATTTCCTGAATCCCCGGCTTGACCGGTTGTTGGACCCGTTTTCTTTTCCGGATATGCGGTTGGCTGTCAATTTGATCAAAAAGGCGGCCAGGAATAAGGATAGGGTATTGGTTCACGGGGATTATGATGTCGATGGAATTACCTCGCTTGTCCTGTTAAAGAAAACCCTGCGTAAACTGGGGCTGGAGGCAGAGCACTATATACCCCACCGCATAAAAGAAGGCTATGGACTGAGCAAGTCTGTCATAAAGATATTAAAAGACAAGAAAATAGATCTTTTTATCACCGCTGATTGCGGGACTAACAGCATAGAAATAATAAAAGAAATAAAAGATCAGGGGATAGAGGTTATTGTCACCGACCATCACGAGCCTTCTGTATCCGCAGCTTATAACTGGCCGGTGATCAACCCCAAGATCAGCGGGTCGGAATATAAATACCGGGACCTGGCCGGAGTGGGCGTGGCGTTCAAGCTCTGTCAGGCATTGACCGGCAGCCCTCTGGAGGATGACCTGGACCTGGTTTGTCTGGGGACAATATGCGATTCCGTGCCTTTGACCGGAGAGAACAGGATAATTGCTAAGATCGGCCTGGACAAGATAGCTCAAAGCGCAAGGCCCGGGCTGAAAGCCCTTATCCAGGCCGGGGGAATAAATAACAAGAAGATGACCCCGGAATTTGTCGGGTTTATCCTGGGGCCGCGGATAAACGCCAGCGGAAGGATGGACACGGCTGAAACCGCGCTGGAACTGTTAATGAGCGAGGATGAAGAAAAAGCCGAGCTTTTGGCTAAAACCCTGGATACGTATAACCGCCAACGCCAGAAGGTAGAGGCCGAGATCCTGGAAGAGGCGCAGGACCTGATCAATAAGGAAGTTAATTTTAAAGAACACCAGGTTATGGTAGTGGCCAAAGAAGGGTGGCATTTAGGGGTTTTGGGCGTGGTAGCTTCTAAACTGGCGGACAGATTTTACCGGCCGGCCATACTTATATCGATAAATAAAGGTTTATGCCGCGGTTCAGGCCGGTCGATCAAGAATTTCCATTTATTTGAAGGGCTTAGCGATTGCAAAGATCTGCTGGATAATTTCGGCGGCCACGAGCATGCCATAGGAATGGTCATCCAGCAGGATAATATCAGCCAATTCCGGGAGAAGATCAACCTTTTCGCTAAAAATAAGCTGGTTTTCCAGGATCTGATACCCAGCTTGGATGTGGATATGGAGCTGGGGCTTTCCGATATAGGCAGGGAGTTTATTCTTGAACTACAGGAGTTAGAGCCTTTTGGCGAGGGGAATAGCCGGCCTCTGTTTTATACCCGGGATCTTGCTTTAAAGGGCCAGCCGCGGTTATTCAATAAGAATACCATGAAATTCTGGGTAACTGACAATGATCTTACTTATTCAGCTATAGGCTTTGGAATGGGCCAGCTTAAGGAAGAATTACTTAACGCGGGTAATTTTGACCTGGTTTACAGCCCGATGATCGATAATTGGCAGGGCCAGGAATCAATGGTCCTTGATATAAAGGAAGTATTCTTTAAAACCGGTTAAAACAGCCTGGTAAAGATAAAAAAACCCCCTGGGATTTGATCCAGGGGGTTTTTTTTCAGCGAATAAAGATTAAGCTTTGATAATATTGCCTTTTTTAAGGCATTTAGTGCAGATATAGATCTTTTTGACGTGTTTTCCCATTACTACCCTGACTTTCTGCAGATTGGGAAGGAACTTGCGTTTGGTGCTGCGGACGATCTTGCTTCCGGTACCGCCCTTTTTCTTCAACAAACCTTTTCTGACCACTTTTTTGCCGACTTGAGGGCCTTTACCGCAAATTGCGCATTCTTTGAACATTTTGAACTCCTCAAATTTTCCGCTATCCTAATAGTTGAAAATTTGACCCCGAGCTTAAGCGAAGGGTAAATAACTAAAAGATAACGGTTAATTAACCCCGGATTACAACCCGGGGTAAGTGTTGAATTTCCACATGAATATCACCAGCAGAAACTCAAGTATACCCGAAATAAGCCTTTTGTCAAGGCAAATCTGGCAGGGAATTAAAGGCACAAAAATAGTTGCATAATAATTAAATTATGGTATACTCATTAAACTAGCTTGTATCAAGTGGGCTGTCAATGGAGCACAGCCCGACGCTTAACCGTATGAAAAGCCCTTTATTATACGCGTCACCCTGATAAACTTGAAGGGTGGAGTTAGTGAAGAGGGGCCAAGAAGGAGGAGTAAACTTGCCATCAGAACTAATCAAACAACTTTTGGAAGCCGGAGTCCATTTCGGTCATAAGACTTCCCGCTGGAATCCTAAAATGAAGAAATTCATTTTCGGGGAACGAAGCGGTATCTACATTATTGACCTGGAAAAGACCGAGGCGTGCCTGAACAAGACACGGGATTTCCTTTTGGATATCGCCGCTAAAGGCGAATTTGTCCTTTTTGTCGGCACGAAGAAACAGGCGCAGGAAGTCGTTTTGCGCGAGGCGCAGCGCTGCGGGATGTATTATGTCACTGAACGCTGGCCGGGCGGGATGCTTACTAATTTCGCCACGATCAAAAAGAGTATCAACCGTCTTAAGGCTATAGAAGAGATGAGAAAAGACGGCACTTTCGAGCATCTTAAGAAAAAAGAAGTCGCTATGCTGGAAAAGGAATTAGGCCAGCTTAATAAGAATTTCGCCGGGATCGTTCCCATGGAACGCATGCCCAAGGCGATATTCATCGTTGACACCAAGAAAGAGGATACAGCGGTACGCGAGGCCAGAAGGCTGAATATCCCGGTCATCGGGCTCATCGATACCAACGCCGACCCGGACCTGGTGGATTATCCCATCGCCGGCAACGACGACGCGACTAAATCCATACGCATAATCGCCACTTTCTTAGCCGACAGCATCGTTGAAGGCAGGAAAAAATTCTTATCCTACCTTTCGCACGAAGGCGTGGCGGTAAATAAGGAAGATAATAAAAAAGAAGAGGTTAAGGAAGAAGTCCCGGCAGCAGTTCTCCCCGAAGAGGAAGTAAAGATAAAGGAGATCGAGGAGATAATCGAGGATACCGGGGCGGTTAAGGATGATACCAAGACCGCTAAGCGCGTTCATCCGGCTGCCGCCGCGCAGGAAAAATCAAAATTAAGAAAGAAGGTATAATCAAGATGGAAATATCGGTAAGTTTGATCAAAGAATTGAGAGAATTGAGCGCCGCCAGCATATCCGACTGCAAAAAGGCACTGGTTGACGCCAAAGGGGATATAAAGAAAGCGATGGACCTTTTACGCAAGCGCGGCCTGGAAAAGTCCGCCAGCAAGAAGGACCGGGTTTCCAAGGAAGGCCGGGTAGAGGCGTACGTGCATACAGGCAATAAGATCGGCGTCCTGATCGAGGTTGATTCGGAGACCGATTTTGTGGCCAAGAACGAGGCGTTCGCCCAGTTCACCAAAGACCTGGCAATGCAGATCGCCGCCTGTAATCCGACATACATAAAACGCGAAGATGTCCCCGCGTCGTTGCTTGAGCAGGATACGGATAAGGATAAAGAGCTGTTTTACAAGAACAATTGCCTTCTGGAACAGGTTTTTGTGAAAGACCCCGGCATGACCATTAAGGACCTGCTGGGCAGCCTGGTAGTAAAGTTCAACGAGAATATTGTTATCCGCAGGTTCATCCGTTACAAAATCGGCGAATAATGGCAAGCGGCCCTATATATAGAAGAATAGTCCTGAAATTAAGCGGTGAAGCTCTGCAGGGAAAAAAATCCCATGGTATAGATCACTCCGTCTTGGTTTCGATCTCCGGCCAGATAAAAGAAATACGCGATATGGGCGTTGACGTGGCTTTGGTCCTTGGCGGCGGGAACATCTTCCGCGGCCAGGAGAATACCGCGTCTTTAGGGCTGGATATGGACCGCTCGGTTGCGGATTACATGGGGATGCTGGCTACGGTGATAAACGGGCTGGCATTGCAGGATACTCTGGAGAAGATGGGCATGCCGACCAGGGTAATGACCGCCATAGAAATTGAAAAAATAGCCGAGCCGTACATCCGGCGCAAGGCGATACGCCATCTGGAAAAAGGCAGGGTGGTGATATTCGTGGCCGGGACCGGCAATCCTTATTTTACTACTGATACCGCGGCGGCCTTGCGGGCGATGGAGATCAACGCGGACGTGATATTGAAGGCGACTAAGGTCGACGGGGTCTATTCCGCCGATCCGATGAAGGTAAAGAGCGCTAAAAAATACGAGAAGCTTAAGTATATAGACGTGTTGAAAAAAAGGCTTAAGGTGATGGACGCGACCGCCGTGAGCCTGTGCATGGATAATAAACTGCCTATCGTGGTTTTTGACCTGACCAGGCCCGGGAACATAAACAAGGTCGTATCCGGGGAAAAGATAGGCACTACAGTAAGCTGATTTTTACCGGGAGGTGAGTCATGACAGTAAAAGAGATCCTTCATAATACCGAAGAAAAATTGAAAAAAGCCATAGATTTCGTGCTGCGCGAATTTTCCGAAGTAAGGACCGGCAGGGCCAATCCCAGTATAGTAGAAGGGCTGCACATAGATTATTACGGGACTCCGACAATGATCAAACAGCTTGCCGCGATCTCAGCAGCCGACGCGCATATGCTGATAATCCAGCCTTGGGATCCCACGGCTATCGCTGAGATCGAGAAAACGATACTTAAGTCCAACCTGGGCTTGTCGCCTTCCAATGACGGCAAGATCATCAGGTTATCCGTTCCGCCGTTATCTCAGGAGCGCAGGGGCGAGATGGTCAAGGTCCTTCATAAGAAAGCTGAAGAAGGCCGGGTTTCTTTTCGCAATATACGCCATGAGGCAAAGGCTGTGGTCGAAAAGTCCGAGAAGGACAAATTGATATCCGAGGACGATAAGTTCCGCGGGATCGACGAACTGCAGAAACTGGTCGATAAGTATATTGCCAAGATAGACGATATCCTGAAGAATAAAGAAAAAGAAGTTTTGGAGTTTTAATAAAATAGATTTGGGCCTCTAGCTCATCTGGTAGAGCACCACCCTTTTAAGGTGGGTGTGCCGCGTTCGAGCCGCGGGAGGCTCACCAAATAATTGGTGAACAAATGTTTTTAACAGTTATCCGCTGTAAGCGGATAAGTGGGAGAGAAACTTCGCTACTGTTAAAAACATAAGGGGGTGCGGGGGAAAAGTGATGCCCCCCGCGTTTAGGGGAGAACAGCGACCCCCGGTATGAATGTTGTGGAGCGTTAGGAGGGGATATATCCCCTCCTAAGGAGCGAACGTCCAAGAATTACACTAATTCCCTGGGAAATACCCTAAAGCTTAAATTGTTTACTGGCAAGTATTGATCAAGCTGTAGTGAGCGACGGGTGGATGGCGGAATTGGCATACGCGATAGCCTTAGGAGCTATTGGGGAAACCCATAGATGATCCCCGGCTCCGGTAGATACTGGTTATGCGGACGTGGCGGAATTGGCATACGCGATAGCCTTAGGAGCTATTGGGGGAAACCCTTGGGGGTTCAAATCCCTCCGTCCGCATATAGACGGATTTGAGCCGGGGTATTAAGGAGGTTCTCCCGTCTGATTAGTTTAATGCCAGACGGGATTAATCCCGCTTCCTGGAGGAGTATTCAGGCGGGAAAATCCTCTTCCGCCCACTAAATAAGCAGCGGAAGAAAAGAGTAAGTTCGTGAGATACGCGGGAGTAGCTCAGTTGGTAGAGCGCTACCTTGCCAAGGTAGTTGTCGCGGGTTCGACCCCCGTCTCCCGCTTTTACTTTTTCGGGCCGAACCCAAGGTGGCGCGGGGGAAGAATTTCCACCGCGTACTTGGGGTGACAGCGAAACGAAGTGAAGCGTCAGAGGGGCAAAGCCCCTATGAGAAGCGAGCCGGAGTTAACTACGACTCGCGAGCGACGGGTTCGTATCCCCGTCCCCCGCTTTTTTAAATTTCTGCAGTAAAAAAGGAGACAAGAATGAAGATAATGGATTTTTTATCAAAAAAATCTATTCTGGCTGAACTCAAGTCCACCAAGAAAGAAGACGTGATCAAGGAACTTGTGGACTTGTTGATCAGTTCCGGAGATATCGATAAATCCTCCCGCGCGAAGGTAGTGGAATCACTGAACGAGAGAGAATCTTTAGGCTCGACAGCCATTGGCCAGGGGATCGCTATACCTCACGCCAAGACCGATTGCGTTGGCAAACTGGTAGGCGCATTCGCTCTTTCCAAGAAAGGCGTGGATTTCGATTCCCTTGACGGAGAACCGGTATATATCTTCTTCCTGCTTCTGGCAGCCCAGGACTCTGCCGGACCGCACCTGAAGGCGCTGGCTCGCATCTCCCGTCTTTTTAAAGATAAATATTTCCGCGATAATCTCCGTTCTTGCGCCGATGAGAACGCGATCATAAACGTAATAAGCCAAGAAGACGAAAAAATATAATCCCTTGATTCAAAGATGATAGCCGAGCTAAAACGCCTTTTCAAGTGGTTATACCCGGGCATAGGCATAAAGCGTTGGATAGGATTAAGCGCCTTTGGCGTGATCCTTTTGGTCATCGGTTCAAGCGGCCTGCGCAGCGAAGAATTCTTTATCCTTCAGATATTTGACCTGGTATTACTGGCTTCGGGTATCGTCATCCTTATCCTGGGGTTCAAGCGCCTGATGAGCTCGTTGATCAACGCGATAATCCCTTCATCCCGCGCGAATGAGCTGGTGGATATACTTTATCAGAGAAGGCAGCTCGCCAGAGGGCCCAGGATAGCGGCCGTGGGCGGAGGCACGGGATTATCCATGCTTTTGACCGGGCTTAAGGAATACAGCTCCAACATTACCGCTATAGTTACGGTAGCCGACGACGGCGGTTCTTCCGGGAGGTTAAGGCAGCAGTTCGACATACTTCCTCCGGGCGATATCCGCAACTGCCTGGTGGCTTTGGCCGACGCCTCTACCATGATGCGCGATCTTTTTCAGTTCCGTTTCGACTCCGGCTCGGAATTGGCCGGGCATAGCTTCGGCAATCTGTTTATCACCGTTATGACCAGGCTTACCGGCGGCGATTTCGAGAAGGCGATACGCGAGACAAGCAAGGTCCTTGCCTTAAGGGGCCAGGTTATCCCGTCTTCTTTGAGCAACGTGACCCTGGCCGCGGAATACACGGACGGCTCTGTAGTTGAAGGCGAAAATAAGATACCCAAGGGGAATAAGCCGATAAAAAGGGTTTATCTCAGGCCCGAACATCCTGCTCCCGCGCCTGAGGCTATAAAGGCGATCGAGGAAGCGGAGATCATTGTTCTAGGTCCGGGTTCTCTTTATACCAGTATAATACCAAATCTCTTGATAAAAGAGATCACTGACAAGATCGTTGCCTCAAAGGCAATAAAGGTTTACGTGTGTAATGTAATGACCCAGCCGGGCGAGACTGACGGTTACAGCGCTTCGGCGCATATCCGGGCCTTGGTCGAGCACAGCGCTCCGGGGATAATAGATTATTGCGTGGTGAATACCGGCAAGATGCCTGTCCAGGTGTTGAAGCGCTATGAGGAAGGCAGCGCCTATTCGGTTGTCAGCGACCGCAAGAATATCCAGAGCATGGGATACCGGATCATTGAGGAAGATACAGGCTCGGTTTCAGAGGGCGTTATCAGGCATGACCATTTAAAGTTGGCTAAGATCATATTAAGCCTCCAGGAAGAGTTATAAAAAATGAGCGTTATAAAGAAAAAAATGACGGTTAAGAATAAACAGGGGCTTCATGCCCGTCCTGCCGCCATGTTCGTGCAGGTAGCCAATAAATTCGAGTCGTCCATATCGGTGATCCGCGACCAGGAAAAGGTCAACGGCAAGTCTATTATGGGGATACTTATGCTGGGCGCGGAACAGGGCAGCGAGATCATTGTCGAGGCGGACGGCAAAGACGCGGAACTCGCGGTGATCGAATTGGAAAAGATCCTGACCAAAGAGGAGCAAAGATGATAACCCTGAAAGGCATAGCGGCGGCTCCGGGTATATGCATCGCCAAGGCGTACCGCCTGGGTAAGGAAGAATTCGAGATCGCCAGGCAGACTATAAATCCCGAAGAGATACCTTTGCAGCTGCAGTTGTTCGAGGAAGCGCTGATCGCCACGCGCCGCGAGATCATTGAATTGCAGAAAAGGATCGCCAAGGATATGGGGCAGGAAGAGGCCCAGATATTCGACGCGCATCTTCTGGTCCTGGAAGACCGGATGCTCATCGAAGAGGTCATCCACCGGCTGAAGAAAGAGCAGATAAACGTCGCTTTTATCTTTTCCGAGGTCCTGAAAAAGTATATCGAGGTTTTTTCCAAGATCGAGGATGAATATCTCAGGGAGCGGACCGCCGACCTGAACGATGTAGGCAAAAGGATATTACGCAACCTGCTGGGTAAAGAACAGCGGGGACTGAAGGATCTGAAAGAGAAGGTTGTGGTGATCGCCCATGACCTGTCGCCGTCGGATACCGCGGCTATGCATAAACAGCTGGTCAGCGGCTTTGTTACCGACATCGGCGGCAAGACTTCCCATACGGCGATCATGGCCAAATCCCTGGAGATCCCGGCGGTAGTCGGTACCGTGGACGCCACAGCCAAGATCAAAAGCGGCGATATCGTCATCGTAGACGGAAGCATGGGTATTATTATCGTCAATCCCGACGAAGACACGCTGCATATTTACCAGGAAGAAGAAGTAAAACTTAAAGGCATCTCCGATAAATACCTGGAGGTAAAAGACCTGCCGGCGGTCACCACAGACGGCAAGACCGTGGAGATCTGCGCGAATATCGAGCTTCCGGATGAGATACTGTCAGTGAAGATCCACGGGGCCCAGGGCATCGGGCTTTACCGGACCGAGTTCTTTTACATGAACCGCAAAGACGCTCCCACGGAAGAAGAGCATTTTCAGGCTTATAAATATGTGGCTGAGGCGATGAATCCCAACCCGGTGGTTATCCGCACCCTGGACCTCGGGGGGGATAAATATCTTTCACAGTTCGAGATGCCCAAAGAGATCCAGCCGTTTTTGGGCTGGAGGGCGATCCGTTTCTGCCTGGCCCGTCCGGACGTTTTTAAGCTGCAGCTGCGGGCGATATTGCGCGCCTCGGCTTTCGGCAAACTTAAATTGATGTATCCGATGATCTCGGGTATAGAGGAACTAAGGCAGGCTAACGCGATCCTGAGCGAATGCAAGGATGAACTGCGCAAATCGCGGCTGCATTTCGACGAAAATATCGAGGTGGGGGTAATGATCGAGGTGCCTTCGGCTGCCTTGACCGCCGACCTTCTGGCGAAGGAAGCCAATTTCTTCAGCATCGGGACCAACGACCTTATCCAGTACGCGCTGGCTGTCGACCGGGCCAATGAAAAGGTGGCCTATCTTTATGAGCCGGCGCATCCGGCTGTCTTAAGGATGATCAAGAATGTCATAGACGCGGCGCACGCCAATAATATCTGGGTGGGGATGTGCGGGGAAATGGCCTCGGATGAGCTTTTTGTCCTGATCCTTCTGGGCCTGGGGCTTGACGAATTCAGCATGCCGCCTTCAGCGATCCCGATCGTGAAGTATATGATCCGTTCGGTGAGCGTTGAGCAGGCCAGGAAGATCACCGAAGAGGCGCTGGCTTTGTCGACTGCCAAGTCGATAGAAGCGTTCATGCAGGCTAAAATAAAAGAGATCCTGAAATGAAAGTTTTGATCCTTGCCGCCGGCTACGGCACGCGGCTTTATCCGTATACGAAAAATTTCCCCAAGCCATTGCTTGAGGTGAATAAGAAGCCGATCATCGGGTACCTGGCCGATAAATTAAGCGCTGTTCCCGGCATTTCAAAGATAATTGTCGTGACCAACGACCGTTTCTTTGATAATTTCATGGATTGGCGTAAAGGGCTAAAACAGCGCAGGCTGGTAAAGGTGTTTAACGACCTTACCTTAAGCCCCAAGGAAAAACTCGGCGCCATCGGCGATATGGACCTGGTATTTAAGACCGAAGGGTTCGATGACGATTTTCTGGTGATCGGCGGGGATAATTTCTTTAAAGAGCCGCTGAACGGCTTTATCAGCTATGCCCGGAAAAGGAAGAACGCCGTCACTATCGGCGTTTGCGATATAAAGGACAAGAAAGAGGCGCGTAACTTCGGCGTGGTCAGTTTAGACCGCCTGGGGTTGGTAAAACAATTCCAGGAAAAACCGGCCAGGCCGGCTTCCAGCCTGATCGGGATGTGCCTGTATTATTTCCCCAAGAGCCGGAATGTTTTGATAAAAAAATACCTGCATGACCCGAAGAATCCCCGGGACGCCGCGGGTTCATATATAAAGTGGCTGAGTTTAAACACCAAGGTGTACGGTTTCGTATTCAAAGATTCCTGGTTCGATATCGGGCGCATAGATACTTATAATAAGGTAAAGCAGATAACCAAAGGAGAAAGGTAGAAATGGAAAAGTTTCTGTTCACTTCGGAGTCGGTGACTGAAGGGCATCCGGATAAAGTTTGCGATCAGATCTCGGATGGGGTTTTGGACGCGGTTTTGAAAAATGACCCCAAAGGCAGAGTAGCCTGCGAGACTTACGTAACTATGGGGCTCTTGATCGTGGGCGGGGAGATCACAACGCATTCTTATGTTGATATACATAAATTAGCCCGTAATATAATCAAGGATATCGGTTATACCCACCCTAAATACGGATTTGATTATCAGACCTGCGCCATAGTCAACACTATTCACAGCCAGTCGCCGGATATTTCGCAGGGCGTGGATACAGGCGGGGCCGGAGACCAGGGGATCATGTTCGGTTATGCCTGCAGAGAGACCAAAGAGCTGATGCCTTTGCCCATTGCTTTGGCTCACGGCCTTTCGAAACGCTTAAGCGAGGTGCGCAAGCAGGGGATATTGAAATACCTGGGCCCGGACGGAAAAAGCCAGGTGACTATGGAGTATCATAACGGCAAGCCTGTGCGCGTCGATTCAGTGGTTCTGGCCAGCCAGCATACCGCCGAGATCCTGGATAAGACCGGGATGCATATTACCGATAAGGCCCGTAAGGAAATGATCAAGGTTGTAGCCGAGGACGTCCTTAAGGGCTGGATCGATAAAGATACCAAATATTATGTTAATCAGACCGGCAAGTTCCTGATCGGCGGGCCGCAGTCCGATACCGGGATGACCGGAAGAAAGATCATCGTGGATACTTACGGCGGAACAGTTCCGCACGGCGGCGGGGCGTTCTCCGGAAAAGACCCGACCAAGGTGGACCGCTCAGCGGCTTATATGTGCAGGTACGTAGCCAAGAACCTGGTAGCTGCCGGGATTGCTGATAAATGCCTGATCCAACTGGCGTATGTTATCGGTTATGCCGAGCCGTTGTCGGTTTTCGTGAATACATATGGCACAGGGAAATTATCCGACAGCCATATCGTTAAATTGATCCGCCAGAATTTCAACCTTACTCCTAAAGGGATCATCGAATCTTTGAATCTCTTAAGGCCTATATACAGGAAAACCGCAGCGTACGGGCATTTCGGCAGACCTGAACCGGAATTCTCCTGGGAGTCGCTGGATAAGGTGGATACGTTGAAGAAAGCAGCTTCTAAATTATAAATATAGCCGTCAAATATCAGCTTTTAGCTGAAAGCATAAGGAGTATACATGAAGTATGACATCAAAGATATCAAACTAGCTAAAAAAGGCGCTTTGCGGATCGAATGGGCGCGGAACAACATGCCGGTATTAGGATTGATCGCCCAGCGTTTTAAGAAAGAGCAGCCGCTAAAAGGCCTGACTATCGCCGCTTGCCTGCATGTCACCACTGAAACAGGCGTGCTGATGGAGGTGTTGAAGGCCGGAGGCGCTGATCTGGCTGTTTGCGCGTCCAATCCTTTATCCACGCAGGATGATGTCGCCGCTTCTTTGGTACAGAACCTGAAAGTCCCGGTCTTCGCGATCAAAGGGGAAGATACCAAGACTTATTACAGCCATATCCGCGCGGCGTTAGCGTTATCGCCTAATGTAACCATGGACGACGGGGCTGACCTGGTTTCGGTGATCCATCAGAATCCCGGAAAATACAGCCGCGAGGGGATCATCGGCGGGACAGAAGAGACTACTACCGGGGTTATCCGTTTACGCGCGTTGGCCAAGGCCGGAAAACTGCGTTATCCGATCGTGGCTGTTAACGACGCCATGACCAAGCATATGTTCGATAACCGTTACGGGACAGGGCAATCAACGATCGACGGCATAATCCGGGCTACGAATAAACTGGTAGCCGGGGCTAATTTTGTGGTCTGCGGTTACGGTTGGTGCGGAAGAGGCCTGGCCAGCAGGGCGCAGGGAATGGGCGCGAACGTGATCGTAGTGGAAGTTTCTCCGCTTAAAGGTTTGGAAGCGGTCATGGACGGATACAGGGTTATGACCATCAAAGAGGCCAGCAAGATCGGCGACATATTCGTCACTGTTACCGGAGACATCAATGTTATCCGCAAAGAGCATTTCCAGGTGATGAAGGACGGGGCTATCGTGGCGAATTCCGGGCATTTTAACGCCGAGATAGAGATCGCCGCGCTGGAAAAGTTGTCTAAAAGCAAAAGGATCATCCGCGATTTCGTGCTCGAATACAATTTGAAGAGCGGACGCAGGGTATACCTGCTGGGCGAAGGAAGGTTGATCAACTTGGCCGCCGCTGAAGGCCATCCCGCGCAGGTCATGGATATGTCTTTCTCCAACCAGGCGTTGGGAGTGGAATATATGAAGAAGCATTATAAAGAGCTGGATAATGACGTATATAAAGTGCCTGAGCCTATCGATAATGAGATCGCCCGGCTTAAATTGAAGTCCATGGGCGTGTCAGTGGATAAATTGACCGCGGAACAGGAAAAATATCTTTCAAGTTGGGAAATGGGAACTTGAAATAGCTGCCCCCGTTAGATAATACCTCGCGCCAGAAGCGCGCTCGTATCTAACGGGGTTAATTCGCGCAGATAACTTACGTCGTCCATCAGGGACTCCGTAAGTTATGCGCTCATTAAGGAAATGGGTATGGCTATAAGAAGGATAGGAGTATTGACCAGCGGAGGCGATTCTCCGGGGATGAACGCGGCTGTGCGCGCTGTGGTCCGTTCGGCTTCCAACAGCAACCTGGAGGTAATGGGCATATTCCGCGGATATTACGGTTTGATCAACGAGGAATTAAAGGTCCTTGACCACCGTTCAGTATCGAATATAATATCGCGCGGCGGGACGATCCTGAAAACCGCGCGCTGCCCGGAATTCTTAAGCGAAGCCGGGCAACAGAGAGCGGTCCAGACTATAAAGAAGTTCAATATAGACGGAATGGTTGTGATCGGCGGGGATGGCACTTATCACGGCGGTATTGTTTTGTCCAAAAAATGGAATGTCCCCTGTATAGGCATCCCGGGGACGATCGATAATGATATAAACGGCACCGATTCCACGATAGGCGCGGATACAGCGGTAAATACCGCTTTGGACGCGATCGATAAGATCAGGGATACCGTGACTTCCATGGAGCGGATATTTGTGGTTGAAGTTATGGGCCGCTCATCCGGTTTTATCGCCATGCAAGTCGGCCTTGCCGGAGGCACGGAAGATGTCTTGATCCCGGAGCGTAAATTTGATCTTCACCGGATGTGCCATGATATAGTGGAAGGAAACCTGAGGGGCAAGGTCAGCTGGATAGTCCTGGTCGCCGAAGGCGCGGCCAGGGCTGAGGATATCGCCCGCCAGATAACCGAGATCACTACTCTGGAAACGCGCGTGGCTGTATTGGGGCATATCCAGCGCGGAGGGTCGCCTACGGCAAAAGACCGGATCCTGGCCAGCAGGTTGGGCGCGGAAGCGGTGCGATTATTGAACGAGGGGGTATCGGGAAAATCGGTTGGCGTGATCTCCGATGAACTTAACGTCGTCGATATGGAGTTCGCGATCACCAAGAAAGAAGTTAAAACGGATAATTTCTATAATTTGATCAGGACTTTAACTTAATCAAAACAAGAGAGGAGTATCAAGATGGGAAGAAGACCGGTTGATGTTCAGAAACTCGCGATGGATCTTATAATGACGGATGATATGGCGGCGAAAAAAGCCCTGGCCAAGAAGATAAGCGACCTGGCTTATAAAAAAGGGATATATCTGTCCAGTATACACGATTTTTACATGGCCCGGGGCAAAGGCGAATTCACCGGATTTACCGTTCCGGCGATCAACCTGCGCTGCATGACCTATGACCTGGCAAGGGCGATATTCAGGGTGGCCAAAAAGAATAACGCCGCGGCCTTTATCTTTGAGATCGCCAAGTCGGAGATGGGTTATACCGCGCAACCGCCGGTAGAATATTCCAGCGTGATCCTGGCAGCCGCGGTAAAAGAGGGATTCGCCGGCCCGGTGTTCATTCAGGGAGATCATTTCCAGGTCAACGCCAAGAAATTTGCCGAAGACCCGGAAAAAGAAATTGAAAGCCTGAAGGCCGTGATCAACGAAGCTGTGGAGAACGGTTTCTACAATATCGATATTGATTCCTCTACAGTGGTCGATCTGACCAAGACCGATATTAAGAAGCAGCAGTTGAATAATTATACTTCTTGCGCCAAGCTCACTCAGTTCATCCGTAGAATTGAGCCGCGCGGCATCGAGGTATCTGTTGGCGGCGAGATCGGAGAGGTGGGGACCAAGAATTCCACTCCTGAAGACCTTCGGGCGTTCATGGGCGGATATAAAGAGGCCTTGCGCAAAGGTCTTACCGGCATAAGCAAGATAAGCATCCAGACCGGCACTTCGCACGGCGGCGTGGTATTGCCTGACGGCAGCGTGGCCAAGGTCAATCTTGATTTCGACACCTTGAAGAACCTGTCTAAAATAGCCCAGCAGGAATTCGGTATGGCCGGGGCTGTGCAGCACGGCGCTTCCACTCTCCCGGATGACGCGTTCCATCATTTCCCGGAGAACGATACCGCTGAAGTCCATCTGGCCACCAGCTTCCAGAATATGATCTATGACAGCAAGCATTTTCCGGCTGACTTGAAAACCAAGATCTATGAATGGCTTAAAGTGAATGCCGCCTCGGAGAAAAAGGCCGGGGATTCCGATGACCAGTTCTTCTATAAGGCCCGCAAAAAGGCCTTGGGGCCGTTCAAGAAAGAGATCATGGGCCTGCCGGATCAGGTGCGCGACGCGATCGCCGCTGAGATCGAGGCTAAGTTCGATTTCCTTTTCAAACAGTTGAACGCGGTGAACAACCGTGAACTGGTTGATAAATACATCAAGCTGAAGAGGGTTATTATCCGTAAGAGAAAAGAATCCGGGCCGGTGCATCACGACGGCGAAGGCGCGGACTAGAGATAATTGAGTTCGACACAGGTATAGGTACAGGTAAAGGTATAGCGTTGTGTTTTTCTATACCTCTACCTTTACCTCTGCCTATGTCATACAAAAAGAGGTAAAACATGCGTTCAGACAAGATCAAAAAAGGTTTGGAAAGAGTTCCTCACCGGGCGCTTTTGCACGCTACGGGTTTAGGGCGTAAAGACCTGGACCGGCCGTTCATCGGCGTGGCCAGTTCTTTTACCGACCTTATCCCCGGACATGTCGGGATGCGCGATCTTGAGCGTTTCATTGAACGCGGGGTTTGTTACGGCGGCGGCGTGCCGTTCCTCTTTGGGATACCGGGGATCTGCGACGGGATCGCCATGGGCCATTTGGGGATGTGTTATCCTCTGGCGATGCGGGAGTTGATCGCTGATTCCATCGAGTCTGTTTGCAACGCCCATCAACTGGACGGTCTGGTCTGCCTGACCAACTGCGATAAAATAACTCCGGGTATGATCATGGCCGCGACCAGGTTGAATATTCCCACGATAGTGGTGACTGCCGGGCCGATGATGAGCGGACGTTTTCGTAAGAGAAAACTGGCTTTTGTCCATGATTCCTATGAAGCTTTAGCCAGGGCCAAGAAAGGCGATATCTCTCAGGAAGAATTGACTTGCCTGGAGATGGAAGCCTGTCCCGGAGCGGGTTCGTGCCAGGGATTGTATACCGCCAATACCATGGCTTGTTTGACCGAGACCATGGGTATGTCGTTACCCGGCTGCGGCACCGCGCTGGCGGTTTCCGCCAAGAAACGCAGGATCGCCCAGGCCAGCGGCGAAAGAATAGTCGAGATGGTCAGGAAGGATATCAAGCCCAGGGACATTATTACCGAGAAGTCACTGGAAAACGCTATTCGCGTGGATATGGCTTTAGGCGGATCGAGCAACACGGTCCTGCATTTGACCGCCATCGGCCATGAGGCCGGTATAAAACTTGATCTGAAGAAATTCGACGATATATCCAAGGATACCCCGCATATAACTTTATTGGAACCCGCGGGAAGCCATTATATGGAAGACCTGGAATTTGCCGGCGGCATACCGGCGGTGCTTAAGCGTTTAAAGAGCAAGCTTAATAATACAGTGACTGCCAGCGGCAGCAAAGTCTATGAGATCGCTGACAACGCGGAAATAGCTGATGATGAAGTGATCCGGCCGTTTACCCGCGCGTATCATAAAGAAGGCGGGATCGCCGTGCTTTACGGTAATCTCGCTCCTAACGGCGCTGTGGTCAAACAGTCCGCGGTGAGCCCTAAGATGATGAAATTTACCGGTAAGGCCAGGGTTTTTAACCGGGAAGAAGAAGCGATGGAGGTTATACTCGCCCAGGATGTCCATCCCGGAGAAGTCCTGGTGATCCGTTACGAAGGCCCTTCAGGAGGCCCGGGTATGCGCGAGATGCTCGCTCCTACCGCGGCTATCGTGGGTATGGGATTAGCCGAATCCGTGGCCTTGATCACCGACGGAAGGTTTTCCGGAGGGACCAGCGGCCCCTGCCTGGGGCATGTTTCCCCGGAAGCGGCGGCAAAAGGACCGGTTGCGATTATTAAAAACGGAGATATAATAAATATTGATATACCTAACCGTAAACTTGAGGTTAAATTGACCAAGGCGGAAATCGCCAAAAGATTCAAAACCTGGAAAGCTGTGGAGCCGAAGATCAAGACCGGTTACCTGGCCAGGTATTCCCGGATGGTTTCTTCCGCGGATAAAGGAGCGGTCGTTTCGTAACTAGTAAGCCCGTAACTGGTAACTCGTAATGGAGAAGATAAATAATTTTTTTGAATTGGATGCATGGAAAAAGGCGCATCAATTAGTTCTCGGGATATACGGGGTAACACAGGATTTTCCTAAAGAAGAATTGTTTGGCATTACGAGTCAGTTGAGAAGGGCGGCTTCTTCGATTTCCGCAAACATTGCGGAAGGGTTCAGCCGGTATCATTATAACGATAAAGTAAGGTTTTATTTGAATGCCAGAGGGTCTGTCAGTGAAGTGCAGAGTTTTCTGTTCTTGTCGAGAGACCTTGGTTATTTAGAGGAAGTCGATTTTAAGAAATTGTTTCTAGAAAGTGAAGAAGTGGGGAAACTTATCAATGGATTGATTCGAGCCATTGATAAACAAAAATAACATTACTAGTTACGAGTTACTAGTTTACCAGTTACGACATATGAACGGCGCGCAGATTTTGATAGAATGTCTTAAAAAAGAGGGCGTTGAGGTTATCTTCGGGTATCCCGGCGGCCAGGTGCTGCCTTTGTTCGACAAGCTTTACGACGCGTCGGTAAGGTTTGTCCTGGTCAGGCATGAACAAGCCGCGGCGCACGCCGCAGACGGGTATGCCCGGGCAACCGGAAAAGTGGGGGTTTGCCTGGCTACATCAGGTCCTGGCGCGACTAACCTGGTTACCGGCATAGCCAACGCTTTTATGGATTCTATTCCCATGGTCGCCATTACCGGACAGGTGAAATCTTTCCTGATCGGCAACGACGCGTTCCAGGAAGCGGATATAACCGGCATAACCCGTCCGGTGACCAAACATAACTTTTTAGTCAAAGACGTGAAAGACCTGGCCCGGATAGTGCGCGAGGCTTTTTATATCGCTTCCACCGGGCGTCCCGGCCCGGTGCTCATCGATATACCCGCGGATATCCAGATGCAGGAAACTGAATTCATCTGGCCGGAGACAATCGAGATGCGCAGCTATAAGCCGACATATTTCGGCCATCCCGGGCAGATCAAGAAAGCGGTAAAGCTGATCAGCGAGTCGAAGAAACCGATAATTTACGCCGGCGGCGGGGTGATCCTTTCCAACGCCTCAACGGAATTAAGGGAATTCGCCGATAAGATAAAGGCGCCGGTGACCATGACCCTGATGGGCCTGGGCGCATTCCCGGCGGACAGCCCGGTTTCTCTGGGCATGCTCGGGATGCATGGGACCGCCTACGCGAACCACGCTGTCATGGCCGCGGACCTGATCATCGCGGTCGGCGCCCGTTTTGACGACCGGGTTACCGGAAAACTGGATACCTTTGCCAGGAACGCCAAGATAATACACATAGACATAGATCCTTCATCGATCAGCAAGAACGTCAAGGTGGATATCCCTATTGTCGGCGACGTGAAGAATGTTCTGGGGCAGTTATTGGAAGAGATAAAGGAAAGCCCGGATACCGCGGATTGGCTGAAAGATATCGAGTCTTTGAAGAAGAAGCATCCTTTAAGATATGCAGGCAAAGAAAAGATCAACCCGCAGTATATAATCGAGCAGCTTTCGGAAATAGCCGGCCCGGACGCGGTCATCGCCACCGAGGTTGGCCAGCATCAGATGTGGGCTGCCCAGTGGTATAAGCATATGCATCCCCGGTCGTTCATTTCATCCGGCGGATTAGGGACAATGGGTTTCGGGTTCCCGGCTGCCATGGGCGCTAAAGTCGCCTGCCCGGATAAAGTGGTATTCAATATCGCCGGAGACGGCTCGATCCAGATGAATATCCAGGAATTGGCTACCTGCGTCTGCAATAAGATAAATGTGAAGGTGGCTATATTGAACAACGGGTATCTGGGCATGGTCAGGCAGTGGCAGGAGCTTTTCTACAAACACCGGTACTCTTATACCTGCTTGTATAACCCGGATTTCGTCAAGCTAGCCGAAAGTTATGGCGCGGTAGGTATCCGTGTCACCAAAAAAGAAGAGGTCGCTCCGGCGATAAAAAAGGCGATCGCTACCGATAACGTGGTTTTTATCGACTTCCACGTTGAACCGGAAGAGAACGTGTTCCCCATGGTCCCGGCGGGAGAATCCATCGATAAGATGATCGGAGGCCTGGCGTGAAACATACCATCTCGGTTTTAGTGGAGAATAAATTCGGCGTGCTGGCGCGCGTAGCCGGGCTGTTCAGCGCCCGGGGATATAATATCGCCTCTTTAGCGGTCAGCGAAACGCAAGACCCGGCTATTTCCTATATGACCATTGTGGTGGACGCGAAAGATGAAAATATCCTGGAGCAGATAAAGAAACAGTTGAATAAGCTGATCGACGTGGTCACGGTGACCGATTTTACCAAGAAGGATCATGTCGAACGCGAGTTGATATTGGCCAAGATCAGTTTTGCGGCCAAAGATAAATCCAAATTGGAAAAACTGCTGAATAAGTACGGCGGGCAGCTGATCCAGCATAAATCCGATATAGTGATAGTTTCTGCTGTAGGCGAACAGGCGGAAATAAAACAATTGCTTGATGATCTGAAAGAATTCGGGATCAAGGAATTGGTAAGGACAGGCAAAATAGCGGTAGGCTGATCAGTCTATAATCCATAATCTATAGTCGATAGTCTGCGGTCTATAGCCTTGAAGGTAAAATCGCGGTTCTATTAATTAAAACAGTTTTTAAAAACGGAGGAAGAAATGGCTAAGATCTACTATGACAAAGACGCTGATCTGAATCTTCTTAAAGGTAAGAAGATCGCGATCATCGGATATGGTATTCAGGGAAGAGGGCAGTCGTTATGCCTGAGGGATTCCGGATGCGATGTGATCGTTTCAGAGATGGAAGGCACCCCGAATTTCGAACAGGCTAAAAAAGACGGGTTTACCCCGGTTTCCGCCGCTGAAGCGGCAAAACAGGCGGATATAATCCAGATCCTTACCCAGGATCATGTCCAGGCCAAGGTTTATAGCGAATCGATCAAACCCAATTTGAAAAAAGGCAAAGCGCTTTGTTTCTCGCACGGGTTCAATATCCGTTTTAAGCAGATAAAACCCGGAAAGAATATCGATGTATTCATGATCGCCCCTAAAGGCCCTGGCGCTCTGGTTCGCCGGATGTATGAGGAAGGTAAAGGCGTTCCTTGTCTGGTCGCTGTTTTCCAGGATGCCACAGGCCAGGCCAAACAGTTGGCGTTAGCTTACGCCAAAGGCCTTAAGGCTACCACTGCCGGCGTTATCGAGACTACTTTCGAAGAAGAGACCGAGACCGACCTTTTCGGCGAGCAGGCTGTCCTTTGCGGCGGCGTGAGCGAATTGATCAAAGCCGGGTTTGATACTTTGATCGAAGCCGGATACCAGCCGGAGATAGCATATTTCGAGGTTCTGCATGAATTAAAGCTGATCACCGACCTGATCCAGGAAAGAGGGATCAGCGGCATGCGCAGGGGAGTTTCCAATACCGCCTGCTACGGCGACCTTTCCCGCGGCCCGAGGATCATTACCGAGAAGACCAGGAAAGAAATGAAGAAAATATTGAAAGAGATCCAGAAAGGCAAATTCGCCAAGGAATGGATCAAGGAAAATGAATTAGGCCGGCCGAATTTCAACAAATTGCTCAAGGACGGCGATAACCATAAGATAGAAGAAGTAGGCAGGCAGCTCAGGGAAATGATGCCCTGGATGAAGAAATAAAAAATATAAAAAGGGGGACGTTTCTATTTTTTTTGGATTGAATAGACCGTCCATAAAAACAGGAACGTCCCCTTTATTTTTCTATGGAAAAGATAATCATATTTGATACGACTTTGCGGGATGGCGAGCAGGCCCCGGGCGCTTCTTTGAACCATAAGGAGAAGCTTGAGGTCGCGCAAGGCCTGGCGGATCTGGGCGTGGATATAATCGAGGCCGGGTTCCCGGTTTCGTCGCCCGGCGATTTTGAATCCGTGCAGGCTATCGCCAAGTCCATCAAAGGCCCGGTTATTTGCGGCCTGGCCCGGGCGATCAAAGGGGATATTGAAGCTGTGCGTGATGCGGTAAAGTCCGCGCGCAGAGCTCGGATCCATGTCTTTCTGGCTACTTCCAAGATACATATGCAGTATAAATTAAAGAAAGCAGAAGACGAGATCGTCAGGCTCGCGGTTGAGTCGGTCAAATACGCCAGGAACCTTTGCGGGGATGTCGAGTTTTCCCCGGAAGACGCCTCGCGCACAGAGAGGGAATTCCTTTTTAAGGTTGTCGAGTCGGTGATAGCGGCCGGCGCTTCCACGGTGAATATCCCGGATACCGTCGGTTACACCGATCCCGAAGAGTACGGCGACCTGATCAAGTCGATAAGATCGAATGTTCCGAATATCGATAAAGCGGTCATCTCGGTGCATTGTCATAATGACCTCGGCCTGGCTGTTGCTAATTCGCTTTCCGCGATAAAGAACGGGGCAAGGCAGGTTGAATGCACGGTCAACGGCATAGGAGAGCGGGCGGGCAATGCCTCGGTTGAAGAGATCGTCATGGCCTTGAAGACCCGCAAGGATATTTACTCCGGGGTGGAGACCAGGATCAATACCAATCAGATCTATAAGGTCTCCAGGCTGGTCAGCAAACTTACCGGTTTCGCGGTCGCTCCCAATAAAGCTATTGTCGGCGGCAACGCCTTCAGGCATGAATCCGGGATACATCAGGACGGGGTGTTGAAAGAACGCTCGACCTATGAGATAATCCGGCCGGAAGATGTCGGTTTTACCGGATCCGGTATCGTCCTGGGAAAACATTCGGGCCGCCATGCCCTTAACGAAAGATTGAAGGAATTGGGTTTCATCAACCTCAGCCCGGCGCAGTTGGATAAAGTCAACGCCAGGTTCAAAGAGCTTGCCGACAAGAAGAAGACGGTTTTCGACGATGACCTGATTTCCCTGGTCGAGGACGAGACCAAGACCAGCAAGCCGGTCTGGAGCCTGGATAGTTTCGCCACTACTTCGGGGACAAAGATCGTGCCATCTGCCGAAGTTACCCTTAAATATAAGAATCAATTGCTTAGCGCTAAATCAACCGGGGACGGCCCGGTGGACGCCTGTTTCAAGGCCATAGATAAACTTACCGGCATTAAAGGCGAACTGCAGGATTACCGAATCGAGGCGGTCACCAAAGGCAAGGACGCGCTCGGCGAGGTCAGCCTTAAGCTGAAGGCCAAAGGCAAGGTCGCCTCCAGCCGCGGTTCCAGCACGGACATTATCGAATCTTCGATCCGGGCGTATCTTAACGCGGTTAATAAGATCGAAAGTCTTTGATCCAAGACCGGGTATTGTAACCGGATACAGGATCAGGAGTTATCAGCCTACTTAATGATTAAAGAATCCGCCAAGCAGATTTACGGAATTCTGGGGTATCCCGCCAAACACAGCCTTTCCCCGTTAATGCACAACGCCGCTTTCAGAGCCTTGAATATCGACGCTGAATACCGCGTATTTGAAATAAACCGCGATGGATTAGAGCCTTTTTTCGCGGATATATTCAAGCGGAATATCCAGGGTTTCAATATAACCGTCCCCTATAAAGAAGAAGCTGTAAAATATTTGGATTATATACATCCGGATGCCCGGATGATCGGAGCGGTTAATACGGTAAAGGTTTCCGGCCATAAGCTGGAAGGGTTTAATACCGACGGCGAAGGTTTCATCAAAAGCCTCCATGAAGACCTGGGATTCGACCCGAAGGGCGCCAGGATCGCTGTTCTGGGGGCCGGCGGTTCAAGCAAGGCCATAACCGCGGCGCTGTGCGCGGCAAGACCCCGGAAGATCGCTGTTTATAACCGCGATTTGGAAAAGGCCCGGCATTTGATCTCCAGGCTGGCGGATAATTTTAAGGATACCGAATTAAAATTAGCCGCAAAGACAGAGGAACTGGATATTGAAGAGGCGGATCTTCTGGTGAATGCCACGTCTGTGGGAATGAAACCGGAAGACCGGTTGTTGGTGGATCCTAAATCCCTGCGTAAAGGGCTTTTGGTTTATGATCTGGTTTATAATCCGGCCTGCACCAGATTACTGGAAGCAGCCTTAGAAAGAGGATGCCGGACCGCGAACGGCCTGGGTATGCTTTTGTATCAGGGGATGGGTTCATTCCAGATATGGACCGGTAAAAAAGCGCCTGAATCGGTAATGAGAGACGCGCTAGAAGATGGTTCATGATATAAGGAATTAAGACCCCTCATCCGCCTTCGGCGGATTCGGGGTCAATTTTAGCCGCCTCCGGCGGCAAAAATTGAGGAGGGAAAATGTTTATGAGAGAAATAAAGTATTTTTTTAGCCCGGTTTTTATTCTGGCCAGTTTATCTTTATTTACCTTCGATGTCTTTGCCGGGAATGTCGACGGCAAGGCTATGTCAAAGGGGGAGGCCTATTATAAAAAAATGGCGTATAGCCAGGCGGTCCTGGAATTCGGCAAGGTTATCGCGCTTGATCCGCTGAACGCTTCCGCTTATGTTAACCGCGGGCTGGCTTACCGGGCAAAAGGGGATTTTGACAAGGCGATCGCGGACTTTAACAAGGCCCTGGAGATCAACCCCGAAGATTATACCGTATATAATGACCGCGGCAAGGCTTATGAATACAAAGGATACCTGCTTAAGGCCCTGGCTGATTTCAGCAAGGCGATAAAAATGAACCCCCGTTACGCGCAAGCGTATTATAACCGCGGGTTGATTTACCAGAAAAAGTCGCATTACGACCAGGCGGTCGCGGATTACAATAAAGCAATCGCCATAAATCCCAGGGAATATATTTTTTATCTGGGCAGGGGCGTGGCGTATTATTATAAGGGAGATTTAGCAAAGGCGATCGAGGATTGGAGCAGGCTGAACCGCAACGATGCCAAGGTGCCGGCTAAAATTAAGATCCCTTTTGCGGGTAAGGATAAATAAATGCGCAAGATCTCCCCGGTTTTATGGGTTATATTCGGCTTATGCGCGGCGTTGTTGATATACACGCGCGCGGCGTATTTTATCGAAGCCAGATCGGTCCTGCCGCAGGCCAGGGGTTTTATCACTAAATTCTATGGCATATATAACGCCAGGGATTTCGGTTACATCTATGACAAGCTTTCCGCCCCGAAATTCAAGAAGAATATAAGCCGCGCGGATTTCGAAAAACTCATGGGCATTGTCTACGCCAATTTAGGCAAGGCTAAAAGCGCCAGGTTTACCGGCTGGAAGATCAGGCATTCCAAAGGCGCGCTTTATTGCGATATGCGTTACCGGATCACCAGTGAGAGCGCGGAGGCTAAAGAGGATTTTACCCTGGTCCGTTACCAGGGGACGTGGTTCTTGTCGGGGTACCATATTAATTCTAAAAACCTGATCCTCAGGAAATAATATAATTTTAAAAGGCGGAAGATCATGTTTGTCAGGCAGCTGGAACAGTGCCCGGAATTTGTAGCCGGGGATGGATCGGTCTTAAGGGAATTGCTTCATCCGGATAAGGCGGACCTGTCCATAGGTTACAGCCTGGCGCACGCGGCGGTAAAGGCCGGCAAAATCACCACACCACACCGGCTTAAGACAGCCGAGGTGTATTATATACTTAAAGGCAAAGGCCTGATGTATATTAACGGCAAGTCACGGCCGGTGGTCCCCGGCTGCGCGATCTATATCCCTCCGCGCGCCCGGCAATATATAAAGAATACCGGACGGCAAACCCTGCTTTTTCTGTGCATAGTAGATCCTGCCTGGCGCAAAGAGGATGAGGAAGTGCTTAAATAACCATGAATCCTCTGATCACCGTATTTTTAATCCTGGCGGCAATATTAATGGGTAATGCACCCGTGTCAGCGGCTCCGGATGCCGGACGCAAGGCTACTTCCGAGGACGCCCTGGTCGGTTCTATGTTCAAAACTCTGGCTAAGGCGTACCTGGCCACGGTTGATATAGAGAAATTCAAGGCGAATAACGTAAGCCAGGTCAATGGTTTTGATGAGCAGGATTTTCGCCGGCATTACGCCCGTTTCTTCAGGGTAGTGGAACAAAGCCCGCGGCTTAAGAAGGAATTCGGGCTTAGCCCGGATATGACTAAAGGCAAAGTTCTGGCTCTGGTCCGGTCTTTGGATAAAAAGAAACTTTCCCGGATGATAGACGCGATACCCAACACGGTGGTCAACGATGAGTTCAAGCTTTATCTTAACCGGGAGAAGATAAAATCCCGGGATAAAAACATCGCGGAGCAGGTAAAAATGGTCTGGGCAAATCTGCAGCAGGGGTTGGAATAACATTTATCCACCTCGCGCTAATTGGATAGGTTGGTGCTAAGTCATAATGTTGCCACCCGGCGCAATCGGCACCCGGCTTTATTGGAATAAGCCGGTATCCGCTTGGTAGCGGAGAATATGCAGCGGTGTTGAGTCATAACACTTACACCTGGCGTAATCGGAATATACGCCGGTGTTGCTACTATAACATTGGCACCCGCTGCAATTGGAATATGCAGCGGTGTTGAGTAGGTACTCAAGGAGGGCTGAATGTTGGAAAATATCTTTGTATTTCTTTTTGGTTCGATAATCGGCAGTTTTTTGAATGTCTGTATATACCGGATGCCGTTGAATGAATCCGTGGTCAGCCCGGGCTCGCATTGCCCGAATTGCAAGAAAGCGATCCCCTGGTATGATAATATACCGTTCGTGAGCTATTGCCTTTTGATGGCCAGGTGCCGTTTCTGCAAGAAGATAATATCGCCGAGGTATCTGCTGGTCGAACTGTTGACCGGGCTGGTTTTTCTAGCCATGTTCATCCGTTTCGGGTTGAGCTTTGAGTTTTTTCTTTACAGCCTGTTCATCTGCGGCTTGATCGTTTCCACTTTTATCGACATCGGTTACCGGATCATCCCGGATGAGATATCGTTGGGAGGGATAGTTGCCGGGTTGCTGTTAAGCCTGGTAAAAAGCCTTTTTATCGGCCATGCCGGAGCGAAATTTTCTCCGCTCATAGATTCCTGCCTGGGAGTTATTGTCGGCGGCGGGATCATCTATCTGACCGGATTTATTTTCGATCTGATCTACTTTAAACTGCTCAAGAAACCTCCGATACAGGGGGAGACCGAGTCAATGGGCGGGGGGGACGTGAAGCTGTTGGCGATGATCGGGGCTTTTTTAGGCTGGAAGGTCGCGTTGTTCACTTTTTTTATCGCGCCGTTCTTCGGCGCGGCGGTTGGTTTGATAAATATAGCGGTCAAGAAAGACCATACCATACCTTACGGCCCGTTCTTATCGTTGGCCGCGGTTCTCGGGATATTCTGGATGGACGCGGTGCTCAAATTATTGCTGCTTCGTTAGTTACAAGACCGGGGCTTGGAAAGGCTGTGAATGTCGGTTCTACAGGGATTGGAATATTACATATCTAAACGGATGGGCCGGGCGATCATCGATTACGGGATGATCAAAGCCGGCGATAAGATCGCTGTCGCGGTATCCGGGGGAAAAGACAGCATGACGCTGCTACGGATACTTAATGAACGCCGGCGTTTTGTCCCGGTAAAATACGATCTCTTGGCTATTCATGTGGACCAGGGCTATCCGCGCTCTTACTCCGCGGCGCTGATCAAATATTTCCGCAAACTCAAGATCGATTATCATATCGAAAAAACCGACGCCCTTAAGAAAACCAGGAAAAAAGATATCAATTGTTTTTGGTGCGCCTGGAACCGCAGGAAGGCGCTTTTTCAGGCCGCGGACAAACTCGGTTTTTATAAGGTTGCGCTGGGGCATCACCTGGACGATATTGTCGAGACCGTGCTGTTGAACATGTTCTTCCAGGGCGAGATCTCCGGGATGTGCCCGAAACAGGAATTATTCAAAGGCAGGATCACTTTGATCCGGCCGATGGCCTATGTGGAAGAGGAGATGATCGCCCGCTTCGTCAAGCAGGAGAAGATCCCTCATGACAGCTGCACTTGCCCGAATTCGGTGATCTCCCATCGCGCTAAAATGGGCAAGATCATCGCCCAGTTGCGCAAAACCTGCCCGGAAGTGAAGACCAATATTTTCCGTAGCCTGCAACGTATAAAAAAGGATTATCTGCTTTAACAATTTCCGCTGAAGTGTTATAATAATAAAAATGACATAGGTAAAGGCAGAGGTATAGGTAGAGAAAAACGTTTTCTTATACCTTTACCTGTAGTTGTGTAATTAAATTGGAGAAAGCAATGATTTGGTTATTTGGACTGTTATTTTTGGTGCTGGCCGGTATCATTATCGGGATCGCGCTTAAGATCTCGTCTCAGGTCAACGAGCGGCTCAACCAGATGAACCATTCTCTGCAGGACGCCAACAAAGTCATCGGCCAGAGCCTGGGCAGCGCCACGAGCATATTCGGCAGCGTAAGCGAATCGCTGGGCCGGCTGGAGCAGAGCAACCGCCAGATCTTCGAGATCAGCAAGGATATTTCCAGCCTGCAGGACCTTTTACGCGCCCCGAAATTAAGAGGGCAGATCGGCGAGACCCTGCTGGAAGACCTGATGTCCCAGGTATTGCCGGCTAAACATTTCCAAACGCAATACCGCTTCAGGACCTCCGATACAGTGGACGCGGTGATCAAGCTGGGCGAGCGCCTGGTCCCGGTGGACGCGAAATTCAGCCTGGAAAATTTTCAGAAAATGGCCGCCACCGATAACGAGCAGGAGAAGAATTCCCTGCGCAAGAAATTCATCCAGGATATAAAGAACCGGATCGACGAGATCGCCTCCAAATATATCCTCCCGCAGGAAAATACCTATGATTTCGCCCTGATGTATATACCGGCGGAGAACGTCTATTACGAAGTCACCATCCAGCAGGAACTTTTCGCGTATTCAATATCCAAAAAAGTCATCCCGGTATCGCCGAATACATTTTACGCTTATCTTCAGGTCATCTGCCTCGGGCTTAAAGGGCTTAAGGTCGAGGAGAACGCCAAGGAAATATTGAAACACCTGGGGATGCTCTCCGTGGAGATATCCAAGTTTAAAGAAGATTTCGAGCTTTTAGGCAAGCATCTGTCCAACGCACACCGCGCCTTTGACGACGGCGCTAAACGGCTGGAGCGGCTTTCCGACCGCATGGCGGATATACAGGACAGCAAACAGGCTGTGCAGGAATAAGGATATGCGGCTGGATATAAAAGTTATCCCCGGTTCAAGCCGGAGCGCGGTCAAGCAGGAGAACGGCGGGCTGAAGGTTTATCTGACCAAGCCCGCGCATGACGGCGAAGCCAATGTCCAGTTGATCAGGGTGTTGGCGGAACATCTGGGCATAAAAAAATACCAGCTGAATATAATAAAAGGCCATACCAGCAGGAATAAGGTGGTCCAGATAGATGACTACACAGACCCCGGTATTAAAAAATAATCATATCCGGCCTTTTCCAGGTTCATTCGACAAAGTCCTGGCTGCCGGAGTCAGCGGACGCGTATCCGGGAATATGTCTTTGAATTACGGGGATACCCGGGATTCGCTGAATAACCGCAAAGATTTTTTAGGGGATCTGGGGATAGACCTGTCCAGGCTGGTTTGCGCTAAGCAGTCCCATGGATGCGCGGTGGCGCTGATCGAAGAGCCGGACGCGGGCAAAGGTTCTTTTTCTTACTCGGACGCTATAGATAATACCGACGCGCTTATTACCCGACAGCGGCGCCTGGCCCTGGCTATATTTACCGCGGACTGTCTTCCGGTATTTTTTTATGACCCGGTCACTAACAGTATAGGGTTGGCCCACGCCGGATGGAAAGGCACAAAAGCCGGGATCGCGGCTAAAACCGCAGGGGAGATGCGGAAAAAATTCAATTCCCGCCCGGATGACCTGCGCGCCTGGCTTGGGCCGGCAATAGGCGGATGTTGTTACCAGGTCGGCCCGGAGTTCGCCGGTTTATTCACTTCCGGACTGAGCAGAAAAGAAAACAGCCTTTATTTGGACCTGGCCGCGGTGAATAAAGAACAGCTTTTATCCTGCGGGCTTAAGGATGCGAATATATCCGCAAGCGGCCTTTGTACGATATGCAATGGCACAGAGTGGTTTTCATATCGCAAGGAAAGCGCGGCCGCCGGCAGGATGATGTCTGTAATGATGCTTCGATAAAATATGCATATAATAGTACTGATAACAGCGCAAAACAATAAGCAGGCCCGGCGTATAGCTGAGGGGCTTGTAAAATCCAGGTTAGCCGCCTGTGTGAACATTGTCAAAGATGTCAGGTCGATATTCGTCTGGCAGGGGAAGATCGACCGCCAGTCAGAAGTGGCCCTTATCGCCAAATCCACTAAATCCAGGTTCAAGGCCATAGTTAAACTGGTGAAATCTTTGCATAGTTATGAAGTCCCTGAGATCATCGCCGTGCCTATTATTGACGGCAGTAAAGATTATTTAAGGTGGATCGATGAATCTGTCGGTTAATCCCTGGGATTATCTTCTTTCTTTCTGGGGCGGGGTGCTGGTGAGTTTTACTCCCTGCGTTTATCCGTTGATACCGGTAAGCGTAGGGGTGATCGGGATAGAGGCGGCAGGCTCCCGCTTAAACGGTTTTCTTTTAAGCCTGGTATACGTATCCGGGATAGCGGTAACTTATTCCATACTCGGGCTATTTGCTTCGTTGACCGGGCATCTTTTCGGAGAGATAGCCAGCCACCCCTGGACGTATATACTGGTGGGATGCATGATCCTGGTTTTCGGATTGAACATGCTCGGCCTGTTCCATCTGCGTTTACCGCAGATAATAAAAGTAAAGCCGGGGCCGCGTAAGAGTAAGGGTTTCTTAGCGGTATTCCTGCTGGGGTTGAGTTCCGGGTTGGTTGCTTCGCCGTGCGTGACCCCGGCGCTGGTTTCCATCCTGAGCCATATAGCCACTACCAGGAAAGTGGTCTACGGGATGACCCTGTTGATGACTTTTGCTTACGGCATGGGATTCAGCCTGATCCTGGCCGGGACATTTTCCGGTTTGTTAGTGAACCTGCCTAAGTCCGGCAGGTGGCTGGGGTACATCCAGAAAACAGCGGGGATAATATTATTGATAATGGCCGGTTATTTCATTTACAACGGAATAGAAAGGTTTTAGGAATGAGAAAAAATGTTCTGATCATATGTATATTTATAGCGGCGGGTTTGTTTTTCCTGGCGCCGCCTGCTCAGGCTGCGGGATCAATACCTAAAGAAGATATCTCCGAACCGGTGGATTTCACCCTCAGCGATCTTAACTCTGTTGAAATATCCATGTCATCTTACCGGGAAAAGAAACCCGTTCTTTTGATATTCTGGACGTCGTGGTGCCCGTATTGCCTTAAAGGCCTGCGCGACCTTAACCAGCAATACCCGGAACTGGAAAGATCCGGGATCGAGGTGTTGGCGATCAATGCCGGGGAGCCGCGGGATAAGGCTGAACGGGTAGCTAGAAATTACGGCTTAAAATTCAAGGTCCTTCTGGACCCGGATGAGGAAACAGTCCGATATTTCCAGGTGTCGGGTATACCTCTTTATGTCCTGGTGGATAAAAAAGGAAAAGTTGTATACCGGGATAACTTTTATCCTTCAGCTGAAATAAATAATATGATCGCCCAATAAATGCAAAAAGATATCGCCAAACTTTTTGATAATTGGAATAAGCGGAACATCAAGGGGATATATCTGCCTAAGCCCGCGGATGTTTACGCCAGGCTGGCCAGGATCATACCTGTTTCGGCGACAGTAGGCTTTTCCGGGTCGCGGACCCTGGAAGAGTTAGGTTTGATCAAGTTGTTGAAGGCCCGCGGCAACCGGGTGTTTGATCCTTATAAACCCGGGCTGACCAGGGAAGAAAGCATGAAACTGCGTAAGCAGGGCAGCCAGGCTGATTTTTATCTGGCCAGCGCCAACGCCATAGCCAGGACAGGTGAATTGGTATTTTTCAGCGCGTTCGGACAGCGGATCGCCGGATTAGCCAATGCCGCGCATGTGGTGATCATCGCCGGGAGGAACAAGATCACCGACGACCTGCCTTCGGCGCTGGAAAGGGCCAGGCAATACGCTACCCCGCTTAACTGCAAACGCCTGGATTGGCCGGCCCCCTGTCACGCGGACGGTAAATGCCATCAGGAGATATGTTTTTATCCGGAATATAAAAGGATGTGTTGCCAGACATTGATCATCGAAGCCGAACCGGCGTTCGGCAGGTTAAAGGTTGTTCTTGTGGGCGCGCCGCTGGGATTTTAAAGGAGCTATATATGTTGACCGAGATCATAAACGAATCGCTGAAGAACCGGGAATTCATCACTGTGGCTACCTGCGATCTGAACGGCCGGCCTAATTCCGTGCCTAAGCTGCTGCTTAAAGTCGAAGGCGAGTTTATTTACCTGGTGGATTATACCATCGGCAGGACCTACGCCAACCTTAAGGCCAATCCCCGGGTTTGTCTGTCATTTGTGAATCCCGAGACGCTAAAAAGTTACCAGATCAACGGCGGCGTGGAGATCATTTCGGAGGGAAAGGTTTATGACGATATATCCGCTCAAGTCTCCGAGAAACAGATCAATCTTTCGATAGAGCGGGTGCTCAAGGGCATAAGCCGGGGCAAGAGCCATGATAATTTCGAGCTTTTAGTGGCGTCCAAGAAATTTGTTGTCTTCAAGATCAAGATGGAAGAAGTGACCCAGGTGGATTATAGCGGAACAGTAACCCGCGAGAATAGCGCGGCTGTAAAAGAAAGGTGACCATGTTTGACAAGATCAAAGGTTTAATGGAGATGCAGAAAAAGATGCAGGAGATAAAGCGCGAGTTGGATAATTCCAGCTTCGAGGTCCAGAGTTCCGACGGGCTGGTTAAAATAACCATGAACGGTTCCCAGGAGGTAAAGGATGTGCGGATAAACGCGGAGATCGCCGAAGACCAGAAAGAAAAACTTTCCAAGTCGTTCCGGGACGCGTTCAACCGTTCGATCAAGCGTTCTCAGGAGCTCGCCGCGCAGAAGATGAAAGACGTGACCGGATTGAATCTTCCGGGGATGTAATTATAACGCCATGGCGGACCAGATCGATTTTCACAGTGTGGTAGAAGTTATTTCCCGGCAGGACAGCCGTTATAAGCCTGACGCTTATGAATTTGTCCTGGACGCTCTTTATTTTACCCAGAAGGAACTCAAAAAAAGCGGGCATATAAACGGTAAAGAACTCCTTGAAGGGATCCGGGTGTTTGCCTTGAAGCAATACGGCCCGATGGCCAGGACGGTCTTTTCTCACTGGGGGATAAGCAAAACCGATGATTTCGGCAACATAGTTTTTAATATGATAAGTAAAAAACTGCTTTCCAAGACCGAAACGGATACGATCGAGGATTTTAATTCGGTTTACGAATTCGACACGGCGTTGAAGCCGGTGCTGGGGAATATTCAAATATAGGATGGGATTATGAAGGGGATAAGGGGATTAGCGACAGGTATTGGAAGCCTTCCGCATAAGGATCCGGGCGCGGCGGTTGATCTGGTATTAAAATGCCTTCCGGAGATACCTTTCTGGCCGCAGCTGCCTAAACGCAGCGTAAAAGAAGGGATGGTCGCGCAGTTCAGCGAGAAGATGCCCTGCCTCAAGGTCACCCCGGACGGGCTGATGTTCGATCAGCGCCAGTATGACAAAGAACTGGAAAGTTTTTATGAGCGGATCATCGCCAATGACAGAGATCATTTCGGGATCAGCGAGGATTTTGCCCCGGGGTTTTACGAATTATGCCGCAGGCTGAGGAATGCCGACCTGGGGCGGGTGGAATTCATTAAATGCCAGATCACCGGGCCGTTCACCTTCGGCGCGAGCGTTAATACCCCTGATGGCAAAGCCATGCTCTCTGACCCTGTCTATATGCAGGCGGTTATCAAGGGGTTGACAATGAAAGGCCTCTGGCAGATCGATAAATTAAAGGAATTCGGCAAAAAGATAATTATCTTCCTGGATGAGCCTTACCTGGCTTGTTTCGGCTCCGCGTTCAGCCCTTTGCGCAGGGAGGACGTGGTCAGGGACCTGTCGGAATTGACCGGCGCGTTCAAGTCCGCCGGGGCGTTGTCCGGGGTGCATTGCTGCGGCAATACCGACTGGTCGATATTCACCGATGATTCCGGGATGGACCTGATAAATTTCGACGCCTATGGTTTCTGGGATAAACTGGCGATCTACAGCGCTAATCTCAAGGCTTACCTGAATAAAGGCGGGATGCTTTGCTGGGGTATAGTCCCGACCCAGGAATTCGGCCCGGATATCAGCCAGGACCTGCTTTTGGCGAAGATCGAATCCGCTATCTCGGGGTTGGCCAAGAAAGGCATTGACCGGGACCTTGTCCTGGACAATCTTCTGGTCAGTCCGAGCTGCGGGCTGGGGACATTGGATGTTGAAAAGGCCGAACAGATAATGGTTCTCTTAAAACAGCTTTCCCTGCGTTTGAGAAGATAATGATAAACCTCCCGTAAGTTATCTAATGAAGAAAACATTTAACAAGTCAGGCGCGCGCTCTTTTTCCAAAGGCGGTATTCTGGCAGGTATCGTTATTTTTTCTTTCCTGATCAGGCTTATATATCTTTGGCAGATTAAGGCCACGCCTCTTTTTGATTTCTTCGCCGGCGATTCCAGTTTCTATGATCTTTTCGCAATGAAGATAGCCCAGGGCGATTTTCTCTATAAAGACTCGGTTTGCCTCAATGCCTTGTATCCGTTGTTCTTGTCCGTTATATATTTTATTTCCGGGCATAGCCCTGCGGCCGCGGCTTTTTCTCAGATAATCCTGGATTCTTTGACCTGTTTATCCCTGTATTTTTTGAGCGTCAGGGTGTTCAAGAAAGAAACCATCGGTTTGCTCAGCGCGTTCATTTATGCCTGTTATTCCATGGCGATATTCTATACAGGGTTCCTGCTGGATGTCACGCTGGTTGTTTTTCTGAATGTCCTTTTCATTCTGCTCATATTGCGCGCCCGGGACGCGAAGAAAACAATGGCTTGGGTATATGCCGGGGTGGTCCTGGGCCTGATCACGGTCTTAAAAGCGGGGATCCTGTTATTCATCCCGCTGCTGGCGATCTGGCTCTGGCATGTTAACGCCGGTAAGAACACCATCCGGCAGGTTTTTTTACCTGTTGGCATGATGCTCATCTGCGCAGCTGTTGTTTTGCTGCCTTTTGCCGCGAAGAATTATTTGATCGAAAAGAATTTCTCGCCTTTCCCCGCGCAGGGAGGGTTTAATTTCTTTGTCGGCAATAACCCTCTTGCCCGCGGCACATACACCCCATTTTTTGAAATACCTGATTCGCCTGTGGCTCAGGCCAAGGCTTTTGTCCGGCTCGCGCAAGAGGACAAAGCGGTTTATCCGCGCGAGGATGGCTCCGGGATCGAGCCCATGACCGCCAGTGACGCTTCCCGCTATTGGTTCAACAAAGGGCTGCGGTTCATCGCGGATAATAAATCCCGGTACCTGCGTTTGTGCCTTAAGAAAATATTCCTTTTTTTTAACGCCGAAGAGATACAGCTGAACGCCAATTATTATTTTTGCGCGCGGTTTATCCCGGCATTAAGGCTGCCGATGTTTTCATTCGGCCTTATTGCGCCTTTCGCGGCGTTGGGCGTTGTTCTTGCTTTGCGCCGGAAGGAGCGCAACGCCTATCTTTTGATATTGTTCATTTGCGGCCATCTGGCTTTCTTGTGCCTTTATTATATCGCCGCGCGTTACCGCATGCCGGCTGTCCCTTTTATGATCGTATTAGCCGCTTATGGAGCCTTTGGTTATGCCGCGCTTTTCAGGCGTGAACGCTTGAAGGAGCTGTTTTTATTCTCTTTATTGCTGGTTGGATCGTTCCTGGTGGTCTATAAGCCGGCATCCCCGGTAAACTCCCGGAATGACTTCGCGGTTTCCTATAATAACCTGGGTAACGCGTATGCCCGGGGAAATAAATACGATCAGGCGGTCAGGGAATACCTTAATGCTATCCGGGAAAATCCGGGGTATGCCCAGGCGCATTATAACCTCGGCAATGTTTATTATCTGAAGAATATGTTCAAAGAGGCGGCAGGGGAATACCGGGAGACAGTCAGACTTGATCCTGGTAACGGACAGGCGCATAATAACCTGGCGGTATATTATTTTTATGTGGAAAAAGACGCCCAGCAGGCCCGGGAGCATGTTAATGCCGCGCTTCAGCGCGAAGTAGAGGTCAATCCGACGTTCCTGCTGGAATTGTTCCAGGCTCAAGGCGATAGCGCAGGCGGGTTAAAAAAGCCTTGAATCGCGCATATTCCCGTTTTTCCGGCAGGGCTAAGAAACCATTTGACAAAATAACCTGAAAGTAATAACATAAAACCTGTTTTCAGACCCCTCACGTTCGTTCGGGGTCAAATTCTCTCCGCCTGAGGCGGATCAAAACTGAAATATAGTCGAACCCCTCGCAATTCGCTCGGGGTCAAATTCTCTCCGCCTGAGGCGGATCAAATTTGAGGAGCCTGACCAATGAAAGAAATACGAATCCATGCCCGCGCCGGACAAGGTGCGATCACCACGGCGTCAATATTGGGCAATGCTTATTTCCTGAAAGGGATGTATCCTTACGCCTTCCCGCATTTCGGGGCGGCCAGGATGGGCGCGCCGATGAACGCGTTTGTGCGCGTGGACGATAAGCCGGTGCGCTTGAGAAGCCAGATCTATGAGCCGAATTATATCATCATAGTCGATGCCACGCTGATGCGCGGTTTTAATTGTTTCTCCGGCCTTAAAGAGGATGGTATAGCAATTGTCAGCGCCAGGGAAGGGATAGAGGTTCCCAAAGTGAAAGCTAAGCAAAAGGCGTATGTGATCCCGGCCAACGATATAGCCATGAAGACTATCGGCCGGCCTTTAGGCAATACCGCGCTGCTCGGCGGATTCTGCGCCGCTACCGGCGAATTGGAGCTGGATTCGCTCTTCGCCGCGATAAAGAAGAGATTTTCCGGAAAGGCTGTTGACGCGAACGTCGAAGCGATCAAACAGGGATACGATTTCGTTAAGAATTTGATGTCCCGTTAGATAGATACCTCGCGCCAGAGGCGCGCTCGTATCTAACGGGATTAATGCTCCCGGTGTGATCCCGGGCTAAAATTTAAGGAGTCCAAAATGTTCGGTCCATTAATTTGCAAGCCAGGCACCAGCAGGAACAACAAAACAGGTTCATGGCGCGTAGAATCCCGGCCTCATTTCCTGCACAAGAATTGCATCGGTTGCAAGATGTGCAGCACCGCTTGCCCTGAGGGCTGCATCGAGGGCGCGGAGAAGAACGCCTATACCTTTGATCCGGCGTTTTGCAAAGGCTGCGGCATCTGCGTGGTGATCTGCCCGAAAAAAGATATCGAGATGGTCAAGGAAGAATCCCTTTAAAATATAAGGAAAGAGAAAGAGGGTTAAAATATGAAAGAGTTTCTTGAAGGTTCAATGGCAGTAGCGAGGGCCGTACAGCTTTGTAAACCCGGGGTAATATCCGCGTATCCTATAACGCCCCAGACCCATATCGTCGAAGAGCTGGCGCAGATGGTCGCCGACGGGCATCTGGACGCGCAGGTGGTTAACGTGGAATCCGAGCATTCAGCCGCTTCAGTGGTATTAGGGGCTGAGTCCGCCGGCGTGCGTTCTTACACCGCGACCAGTTCCCAGGGGCTCTTCCTGATGGCTGAAGTGGTTTTTAATATAGCCGGGATGCGTTTGCCTATAGTAATGACCGACGCCAACCGGGCTATATCGGCTCCGATCAATATCTGGAACGACCAGCAAGATACTATCTCGTTGCGCGACGCCGGATGGATCCAGCTTTACGCAGAGGATATCCAGGAAGCGGTGGACCTGCATTTCCTGGCCTACAGATTGGCCGAGGATAAATCCATAATGCTGCCGGTAATGGTTTGCATGGACGGTTTTATCCTGACCCACGGTATAGAAACAGTGGATATGCCCACTCAGGAACAGGTGGATAAATTCCTGCCTCCGTACAAAGCTTTATACAAATTGGATGTGGATGATCCTATGACCCTGGGCCCTCTGGCTGATCCGGATTATTACCTGGAAGCCCGTTACGCTATTCATGAGACCCAGAGAAAGGCCCTGGAGCTTATACCGAAATTAACCGCGGAATTCGGCAAAGTGTTCGGCCGTGACTATAACGGCCTTGTTGAAGGATATCAGTTAAAAGACGCCGAAAGGGTGATCGTGGCCATGGGTTCGGTCTGCGGTACGATCAAGGACGTTATCGATGAACTCAGAGCCAAAGGCAAGAAGGTGGGCTTGCTGAAAGTCACATCTTTCCGGCCGTTCCCGGTGCAGGCGATCTATGAGGCGTTAAAGAATGTCCCGAAAGTAGGGATCCTGGATAAATCCGTTTCCCTGGGCTCTTACGCGCCTTTGGCTGTGGAGACTAAAGCGGTATTTTTCGGCAAAAAGAAAAAGCCGGAGGTGATCAGCAGTTTTGTAGCCGGGCTTGGCGGCAGGGATATCACCCCTGATTCGATAAAAGAGATCTTCCGTATGCTTACCCAGAGCGAGAAGTCCTGTGAATTCATCGATCTGAAACCCGAACTTTTAAAGGAGAATTATGAGTAAATCTATTTTTAATTCCGGACATACCGCTTGCGCCGGCTGCGGCCAATCAATGGCGGTAAGGTTAGTTTTTGAGGCCGCTGGCCGCAATACCATGGTGGCCAACAGCACCGGATGCCTTGAGGTTTTCTCCACCAAATACCCGGAGACATCCTGGGATATTCCGTTCGTGCATTCCCTGTTCGAGAACTCCGCTGCGGTTGCTTCAGGCGTTGAAGCCGCGCTTAAATATCTGGGGAAAAAGGACGGCATTAACGTTATCGCCGAAGGCGGCGACGGCGGGACCGGGGATATCGGCCTGCAGGCTTTATCCGGCATGCTGGAAAGAGGGCATGACATACTTTACGTCTGCTACGATAACGAGGCGTACATGAATACCGGTATCCAGAGAAGCGGGCTTACTCCGTTTGCCGCGAATACCACCACTACGCCTAAAGGCGAGAAATCTTACGGTAACCTGCGTTTCAAGAAACCCATGCCGGAAATAGCCATGTCCCACGGTATACCCTATGTGGCTACCGCGTCGGTCGCTTATCCGCAGGATATCCAGAGAAAGATCAAGAAGGCCTTGTCAATAAAAGGGCCTAAATATATTCAGATCCATGTTCCCTGTCCTTTAGGATGGCAGCATGGCCCGCAGTTCACTCCTGATGTGGCTAAGCTGGCGGTGGATACGGGATTATATCCTTTGATCGAATACGAGAACGGCAAACTCAGCGCTGTGCGCAAGATCACCCCTAAGCCGGTGGGTGAGTATTTGAAAGTCCAGGGCAGGTTCAAGCATTTAATGGCTGCTCCGGATGAGATAAAGAAGGTCCAGGATATCGCGGATAATAATATCGCGAAATATGGCTTAAAAGTAGAAAACACACCGAGCTTATAAGGCTCAAATTTCAGGAGGATGTTGAAATGGCAAAAGTAACGATTGATAATTCAGCTTGCGTAGGTTGCGGTTTATGTGAACAGGCTTGCCCTGAGGTATTCAAGGTCGAAGGCGATGGTATTGCCCATGTCAAAGCCAGCTTCTGTGACCAGCATAATATTAAAGAAGTGGCTGATCAGTGCCCTGTAACCGCGATCAAAGTCAGCTAACCTGTAGACGTTGTATCCAACTCGCTGAAACAAATTGAGTTACAAATAAATGTTTTAGCGGTTCAAATGGAATAAATAAAAACCCCTGGTTTAAAACTACCAGGGGTTTTTATTTGGAAACGAAGAAATTTTGTTTAAAACATTTATTTGTAACTGTATATCTTTAAGTGCGTTAGCTACAACGTCTACTGGTTGGTGGCGGTTTTGGTAAGTTCAGTCAGGAACGTGCTGAAGATCTCGTCCTTTTTTTGCTGAACGGCCTTTTGGCTGAACTTTGTTTTTTCCTCGTTGAATTTCTTTTCGTCGATCCCGATCTTTTCCTTAAGTTTGATTATATATATCCCGGAATTTGTCTCGATCGGGCCCGCGGGTTGGCCGGGTTTGAGGTCATAAGCGGCCTTGAAGAAATTATCCGATGCCCCGATAGTGTTGATATAGCTGTTATCTTTGAACAAGTCAGTGGAGTTGACGGTCAGCTGAAGGTCTTTGCTGATCTTCTCGAAATCCGCGGATCTAGGATCCGCCTGATAAGCGGCCTGCAGTTTTTCCATGCAGGTTTTGGCTTTTTCCCGGGCGATATCCAGGCTTTTTGTTTTGATCACCGCAGCCTTAACCTTGTCTTTGATCGCGGTGAATTCCGGGATATAAGGTTCTTTTCTTTCTTTAAGCCGCATCAGGTAATAGCGCTTATCCAGCTCTATCGCCGGAATAGTCTGCCCGATCTTCAGGTCAGGTAATTGCTCCGAAACTTCCTGAAGCCAGCCGATCCCCGGTATGGGGTCGGTTTGGCCGAAGAGCCCGGTTTCCTTTATAACCAGCCCGCAATCTTTGGATATTTTTTCCAGGGATTCTTTCCGGGCCAGGCGGAAGGCCGCGTCATCCATTTTTGTCTTGGAATCCGTATCCAGGTATTCCAGGTTGAAAGAGAGGGGCAGCTTGAATTCCAGGGAATTCTTATCGAAATATCCTTTTATCTCTTCTTCTGTTGGGGTTATATCTTTCTCGAAATTCGCCGGTATGCTGGCGATATAGGTGAGGCTGATCTGTTCATTCTCTTTTTTATAAGCCTGTTTGATCTCGTCATCGTTCAGGCTAGCGTCTTTGGTCACCGCCTCGTATACTTTCTGGATCATCAGGTTCTGCCGGGTCTGTTCCTCGAATACCCGCGGCTGCAGATGCAGGCCGTATTTCACGCTGTTCTCATAAAGGTTTTTATCGAATTGCCCTTTTCTCTGGAACGCCGGGGTGTTCCAGAGTTCCTGGATCAGCTCGGCGTCGCTGATCCGGATCTTGCGCTTGGCGGCTTCATGCAAAAGCACAAGGCGCTGTATGGCCAGTCCTTTGAGATTGAGCATCTTCTGCAGGGTATAATAATCCTCGCCGAAACGCATCATCGCCTGGACCTCTGAGGCCTTCAAGGCGTCCAGATAAGCCTGCTGCTGAATGGTCTTGCCAAAAAGCCTGCCGTAAACAGCTTCCTGTTTTTTCTGGTTAGTAGCGCTGTTGGTCCCCCATAAGAAGAAAGCAGGCAGGATCAGGACTATCAGGGCCAGCCATATTTTTTTCTGGACTTTCTTATTATTCAGCGTTCTTAACATTTTGTTCCTCCGGTTAGTTTAGGTGTAAATATCGGTTTTTCCGATATGAAGTCTATTATAACCAAATTTCCAAATAATACAATTTTTTCTTTACAAGCCATACAGCTAAATGTATAATAAAACACCGTGTCAGGCATAAATACATTTTTATATAAGGAAGGATGACAAAATGAAAAATAACGTCTTGAAACTCGGATTGCCGAAGGGAAGCCTCCAGGAGGCCACTTTCCGGATGTTCAAGAAGGCCGGGTTCAACGTTTCTTTGCCTTCTGAGCGCTCATATTTCCCGTCTATCGACGACCCGCAGATCGAGCCCGTATTGTTGAGGGCTCAGGAGATGTCCAGGTACGTGCAGGACGGCGCCCTGGATTGCGGGATCACCGGCAATGATTGGATATTAGAGAACCGTTCCGACGTGGTCAGGGTCACCGACCTGGTTTACGCCAAACAGAGCATGAGCAAGGTCCGCTGGGTCCTGGCTGTCCCCGAAGGATCGGGGATAAAATCGTTAAAAGACCTGAACAATAAGCGCGTTGCAACTGAACTGGTCAATGTCACTCAGGATTTCTTTAAGAAGAATAAGGTAAAAGTGGACGTGGAATTCAGCTGGGGCGCAACCGAGGTCAAGGTGAGCTCCGGGCTGGTGGACGCCATCGTGGAATTGACCGAGACCGGCCGCAGCCTTAAAGCCAATAAACTGGCTATAATGGATACCCTTTGCGAATCCACGACGCAGTTCATCGCCAACAAAGATGCCTATAAGAACGCCTGGAAGAAAGCCAAGATCGCCGAGATCGCCCTTCTTTTAAAAGGGGCCATCGCCGCCGAGGGTAAGGTCGGCCTGAAGATGAACGTCAAGAAAGCCGACGTTGAGAAAGTCACCAGGCTTTTACCGGCTCTTAAGGACCCCACTATTTCCGGCCTTTCAGCCCAGGGATGGGTTGCCATAGAAACGATCATCGATGAGAAAGTTGTCCGCACCCTGATCCCGGCTTTAAAAGCGGCTGGGGCTGAGGGGATCATCGAATATCCTTTGAACAAAGTCATTTATTAACGAAGCGTTACGGAGGAACACAATGCCTTGCGGTAAAAAAAGAAAGAGAAGAAAGATAGCGACCCACAAGAGAAAAAAGATGCGTCGCCGTCTTCGTCATATCAAGAAGAGAGCCTGGGCATAAGCGCCTCGGGCTTATCGGTACCTATAATGGCTTCCAGGTCTTATCTGAGGATGGGGGCGGTTGCTTTATGCCTGATCGCGGCTCTTTGTGTCTGCCGCAATGCCTTTGCCTTCGACCGCAGGATGTCCGCCGCCCTGAGCCATTATATCATGGCCGGGCTGAACGAAAAGGCGGGCGATCTTGACCGCGCGGCCGAGGAATACAAAAAGGCGTTAAGCGCCGATTTTAAGAACGCGGCGATACATCTGAACCTGGCTTCGGTTTATCTGAAACAGAAAGATATACCCGGGGCGACCGCTGAGCTTAACCTCGCTATAAAGTTCGATCCGGAATCCGTTGAGCCGCACGCGATATTGGCCCTCTTGTATTTTTCCCAGGAAAAATTAGCCGATGCCGGCAAGGAATATGAAAAGGCGCTGGAGAACGCTTCAAGGCTTGAGCCTAAGAACTCAGGGGTCTTGAAGAAACTCGGCCTTTTATACCTGGAGAAAAAGAACTACAAGGAAGCCGAGAGCGTTTATTTGCGGGTATTGGAATTATCCCCTGACGACGCTGAAAGCCATTTTCTGCTGAGCAACGTTTATGACGAGCAGAAGAACCGCGGCGCCGCGGTCAATGAGCTTAAAAAGGTCCTGGAGTTAAAGCCGGATCACCACCAGGCCTTGAATTATCTGGGGTACCTTTACGTTGAGGAGAACCGCAACCTCGCCGAGGCTGAGGAACTGATAAAGAAGGCGGTAGCCCTTTCTCCGGACAACGGCGCTTATATCGACAGCCTGGGTTGGCTTTATTTCAAGAAGGGCGACCCTAAAGGCGCTCAGGCCCAGCTGGAAAAAGCGGCCGGACTTCTGGAAGACCCGGTGATCTACGACCATCTGGGGGACGTTTATTATTCCCTGAATGACCCGGAAAGGTCCAGGCTTAATTGGGAAAAATCGTTGAAACTCAAATCCGACCAGGATAAGGTCAAAGAAAAATTAAAGGGGCTGAAGAAATAATGGGATATTCGGACGATAAGATAAAAGATTTGGAACTCAAGGCCATGAACATCCGCAGGCTTATTGTGCGGATGCTGGGCAAGGCCTGCTCCGGTCACCCCGGAGGGAGCCTTTCTTCCACGGACCTGGTCACCGCTTTGTTCTTTGAGGTGCTCAAGCATAAACCTAAAGAACCAACCTGGCCGGATCGCGACCGTTTTCACATGTCCAAAGGGCATTGCTGCCCGTTATGGTACGCGGCGCTCGCCGAATCCGGATATTTCCCCCAGGAGAAACTTTTCACCTTACGGCAGATGGGCTCGATGCTGCAGGGCCATCCCGACCGCCGCACGCCCGGAGTTGAATCCGCTTCCGGTTCGTTAGGCCAGGGGCTGTCCGTTTCTTTAGGCATCGCGCTTGCCGCCAGGCTTGACGCCAAAGATTACCGGGTTTACTGCCTGATGGGCGACGGAGAGATCCAGGAAGGCAATGTCTGGGAAGCGGCCATGGCAGTCAGCCATTATAAATGCGACAATGTCTGCGCCATACTGGACTATAACGGTTTTCAGATCGACGGCAAGAACAGCGAGGTTATGGGGCTTGAGCCGGTAGCCGCCAAGTGGCAGGCGTTCGGCTGGCATACCATAGAGATCGACGGCCACGATATGCGCCAGATACTCGGCGCTTACGATCAGGCCAAGAGCGTAAAGGGTAAACCCACGATCATCATCGCCCGGACTGTAAAAGGCAAGGGCGTTTCTTTCATGGAAAATGTGGTCGGATTTCACGGATGCGCGCCTACACCCGAACAGGTGGATAAGGCGTTAAAGGAACTGGAATAATAAAAATGGCGGAATTACTTTATCAGCGCGATGTGTACGGCAAGACCCTGGTGGAATTAGGCAAGACAAACCCCAATATCGTGGTCATGGACGCGGATCTTTCCAGCTCCACCCGGACCGGCCTTTTCGCCAAGGAATTCCCTCAGAGATTTTTCAATATGGGAGTGGCCGAGCAGAATATGATGGCTACCGCCGCCGGACTGGCCAGCTGCGGCAAACTGGTTTTTGTTTCCACCTTCGCCATATTCGCCACAGGCCGGGCCTGGGACCAGGTCAGGAATTCCATATGCTACAATAATTTCAACGTCAAGATCGTCGCCACCCACGCCGGGGTCAGCGTAGGCCCGGACGGGTCAAGCCATCAGGCGTTGGAAGATATCGCCCTGATGCAGGTGATCCCCAATATGAACATAATCGTCCCTTGCGACGGACCGCAAACCCGCGACGCGCTGCTTGCCGTCAGCCAGGTCAAAGGCCCGTGCTATATCCGTTTAGGCCGGGCTAAAGTCCCGACAGTGGAGAATAAGGGCGAATTCAAGATCGGCAAGGCCCAGGTCCTGACCCAGGGAAATGACGTGGCTATCGTCGCCTGCGGGACCATGGTCAATGAAGCTTTGTCGGCAGTCTCAAACCTTCAGACAAAAGGGATAAAGGCCAGGCTGATCAATATGCATACCATAAAACCGCTGGATAAGGATGTCCTGTTGGACGCGGCCCGCTCCACAAAAGGGATAGTGGTCTGCGAAGAGCACAGCACCACAGGCGGCCTGGCTTCCAGCGTCGATGCCCTGCTTTCCGAGCAGCATCCGACAAAGGTCCTGCGCATCGGGATAAAGTCGCGGTTCGGGCAGTCCGGGGAGCCGGAGGAATTATTCAAAGAATATAATATTACCGCTGGCGACATAGAAAAAGCGGCGCAAGCCATAGTTTCGCGTTAAAAACCTGGCTTTAGCAAAACCACAACAGCCGTGCTTACCCTTAATTCTTACGCCAAAATAAACCTCTATTTGTCCGTCCTGAACAAACGCCCGGATAATTACCACAATATAGACAGCCTTTTTGAGCGCATCAGCCTTTCCGACCGTATTACGCTTACCCCGCTTAAGAAAAACACTATAGAGCTTTATTCGAACGATAGATCATTGCCTTGCGACAGCTCTAATCTTATCTTTAAGGCCGCGAAGTTATTAAAGGATAAATTCAAGGTTGAAAAAGGCGTGCGCATCCGCTTGACCAAACGCATACCCATAGGCGCGGGATTAGGCGGAGGCTCGAGCAACGCCGCGTACACGCTCATGGGATTGAACAGGCTCTGGGGATTAAAACTCAGCCAGGCCAAACTCAGCCGGTTAGGCGCGAAGTTAGGCAGCGACGTGCCGTTTTTCATCCAAGACCTTAGTTTCGGCCTGGTCAGCTCAAGAGGGGAGAAGATAACGCCTGTTCCGGAGCTTTCCGGTTTGAATTTATGGCACATACTGGTTGTTCCCCGGATAAACGTGCCTACCCCGTTTATATATGAAAAATGGGATATTTTGCGTAAATCCGGGTTGACAACCAGGGGTTCCGATGGTAAACTAATAACTTTAGTATTGAAAAATAAAGATTTTTCCGGTTTAAACAAGGCGCTTTTCAATGACCTGGAAGCGGTTACCCTGCGTTTTTACCCGGAAGTGGCTAAAATAAAGAAAGCGATCCTCCATTTCGGCGCTAATCCGACTCTGATGTCCGGAAGCGGTCCGGCTGTTTTTTGTATCCTCTGTTCTCGAAATGACGCTGCGCGATTATTCCGTCAGCTGAAAGAGAAATATCGTCTCTGGCGTATCTTTTTGGTACGGACAGTTTGAGTCAGAACAGGGAGGTCAAGACATGGAGATCACCGAGGTCAGGGTATTTCTTAAGGATTCGCAGGATAAGAAGCTTAAGGCCTACGCCACTGTCACTTTTGACAATGCTTTCGTGGTCAGGAATATAAAAGTGATCCAGGGGACTAACGGGGTTTTCATCGCCATGCCTTCCCGTAAAGTCAAGCAACCCTGCAATAAGTGTAATTTTAAGAACGAGTTCCGTTCCAAGTTTTGTAATCAGTGCGGCGCCCAGTTGCCGGTATCCAGCCAGCCGGCAGTCCAGGATATGAACGCCCAGGCTGAGCATAAAGATATCGCGCATCCGATAACCCAGCAATTCCGGGATTATCTGCAAAAGAAGGTCCTGGACGCGTATGAGCAGGAAGTGAAAAAAGGGCCTGCTGCTTCCACTACCCATGAGGAAGTATAATCTGGTTTAATTGAGTTTTTTGATCTGCCCGGTAGTGTTCCGCAACTCAATTTAGTTCGAGGCGGGATGCCGTTTCCGATATGAAGTCTAGAGGAACGGCGAATGGCAGCACATCAGAATTTCCCCGTCTTGCAGGCAAGAATGATCGACGGGATTAGCCCCGCCTGTAGTTTAAATCGAGGGCGGGAGGGTCTGACTGTCTTGTAATTAAAAATACCGGGCGGAATATCGCCTGAAAGTATTGATAGTTAAGTTTTAAGGTTTCGCTATATTTGCCCGGTAGTGTAATGGTAGCACATCAGAATTTGGGTCTGACTGTCAAGGTTCGAATCCTTGCCGGGCAACTTGCGTTAATAAAAGAGACATAGGTAAAGGAAGAGGTATAGGTATAGAAAAACGGTTTTCTCTACCTCTACCTGCACCTCAACCTAGGTGATTACTTATATGAAGAATATCGCGGCGATAATCCTGGCGGCGGGTAAAGGCGAAAGGATGAAATCCAAGCTTCCCAAAGTCCTTCATCCGGTGTGTTCGCGGCCGATGTTAGGTTATGTCCTGGACCTGGTCAAAGACGCGAGGATCAAAGATTTTACCGTGGTCCTGGGGTATGAGCATGAGCAGGTCAAGGCGTATCTGCCCGCGGGGACTAAGACCGTGATCCAGAAAAAGCAGCTGGGCACGGCTGACGCGGTGAAACAGGCGCTACCGTCGATAAAAGGCAGGCATGACGCGGTCATTATCCTTTACGGCGACACCCCATTATTGAAAAAAGAGACCATCGCTAAACTGATCGAGCGCCATATCGAGACAAAGGCGGGCGCGACCATTCTGACCGCCAAGATCGAGAAGCCTTTCGGTTACGGACGGATATTGCGCGACCAGTATTCCTCGGTCTGCGGCATAGTCGAGGAAAAAGACGCGGATGATTTTCAGAAAGATATAAAAGAGATCAACACCGGCATAATCTGTTTTGACCCGGAAAAGCTCAAGGAATGCCTGAAGCTGGTCAAGCCGAACAATAAAAAGAAGGAATACTATCTTACCGACTGTATAGGGCTTCTCCGCGCGAAAGGGGAACTGGTCGAATCCTTCCTGCTGGAGGATATAAACGAGTCTTTAGGGGTTAATTCACGGGTGGAGCTGGCTCAGGCCAACGCCATCATGCGCAAGACCATAAATGAGGAGTTCATGAAGTCCGGGGTGACCATAGTTGACCCGGATAATGTTTACATAAGTTTCGGGGTAAAAATAGGCCAGGATAGCGTAATTTATCCCTTTACAGTTATTGAAAAGGATGTTAAAATCGGTAGTCAATGTTCTGTAGGGCCTTTCTGCCGTTTAAGGCCAGGAACCCGTCTGGAAGATAATGTCTCGGTGGGCAATTTCATCGAGATTTCCCGTTCCAGGCTGGCCTCAAAAACCCGCGCAAAACATTTTGGTTTTATAGGCGATACCCGCATCGGAAGCCATGCCAATATCGGCGCCGGCACGGTGACCGCGAATTATGACGGCAAGAATAAAAATATAACGGTAATAGGCGATAACGCCTTTATCGGCTGCGATACTGTGCTGGTCGCTCCGGTCAGGATCGGCAAGGCCGCCAAGACAGGCGCAGGCAGCGTGGTGACCCGGGGCAGGAACGTTTTGGATAATACGGTTGTGGTCGGAATACCGGCCAGGCCGTTAGAAAAATAAAGGGGTTGACTGTGGATAAATTACGCGTATTTTCGGGTAACGCCCATAAGGAACTGGCTGAGGATATTTGCAAATGTTTGAAGGTCAAGCTCTCAGACGCACTCGTCTCGAAGTTCAGCGAAGGGGAGACCCGGGTAAAGATCAATGAGAATGTCCGCGGCAAGGATATTTTCGTGGTCCAGCCGACCTGTCCTCCCCCTAATGACACGCTGATGGAACTGTTGATCATGATCGACGCCTTAAAGAGGGCTTCAGCCAAGCGCATCACCGCGGTAGTCCCGTTCTTCGGGTATGCCCGGCAGGACCGCAAGGACCAGCCCCGGGTCCCGATCACCGCGAAGCTGGTGGCGAATCTACTGACGGTAAGCGGGGCGAACCGCGTGCTGACCATGGACCTGCACGCCGGCCAGATCCAGGGATTTTTCGATATCCCTGTGGATCATCTTTTCGCCATAAACGTATTCATAGATTATTTTTCGCAGAATGACCCGAAAGACCTGGTGCTGGTCTCACCGGACGTGGGCAGCATCAAGATGGCCAGGTCTTACGCCAAGAGATTATCCGCCGGACTCGCTATAATCGATAAGAGGCGCGATTCCCCGGAGAAGACCGAGGTTATGCACATACTCGGCGAGGTTGAAGGCAAGAACGCGATCATCGTAGACGACCTGATCGCCACCGGCAGTTCCCTGATAGAGGCGGTTGCCGCGTTGAAGAAGGCGAAATGCAAGACTATACGGGCCGCTATTACCCACGGGGTCCTCTCCGGGCCGGCGATACAAAGGATCGACGCCTGCAAGGACCTTAAGGAACTGGTGATCAGCAACAGTATTCCCTTGAGCGAAGAGCGCAAGCACGAGCGGATCAAAGTGCTGTCGGTCGCGCCTCTGTTAGCCGAGGCTATAAAACGGATACACGTGGAAGAATCAGTGAGTTCTTTATTTGACTAAAGATCCATATTGAAAGGAAAACAAAGAAATGGAAGAATTATTATTAGGGGCGGAAAAAAGAATAGAGATCGGCAAGAGTAAGGTCAAGGAGATGAGGAACAAGGGGTTTGTCCCCGGGGTTGTTTACGCCGACGGTAAAGAGGCCCAGGCGTTAAAGATATCCCGGCATGAGCTTCTTCAGCTTATCCACCATCACCGCATCGAGAACGTGGTCCTTAATCTCCAGATCAAGGATGACACAAAGAAAACCCGGCCGTGCATGATCAAAGAGATGCAGCATGACCCGGTCAAGGGGGACATTATCCATATCGATTTCAACGAGATATCCCTGACCAAGGCTATCAAGGTCAACGTGCCTGTGGTCACCAGAGGCGAAGCGGCTGGCGTCAAGAACGAAGGCGGCGCTCTGGAGCATATACTCTGGGAGATCGAGGTGGAGTGCCTTCCTACGGATATACCCAAAAATATCGAGGTCGATATCAGCGCCTTGAAGATCGGCGATTCCATACACATCAAAGATATGGTTTTCCCGGCGAAGGTTAAAGTCCTGGTCGACGCGGACGCCGTGGTCCTTTCTGTGGCCGCTCCGATGAAGGAAGAAGTCGCGCCGGTTGAAGGCGAAGAGAAGCTTGAGCCGGAAGTCATCAAAGAGAAGAAACCCGAGACCGAGGCTGATACAGTGGCCGCGGAAGAAAAGAAGGAAAAGAAATAAACCCCGTTAGAAATGAGTCAATTTTCTTTCAGGGTACAGCGAGGGTTTTCTAACGGGGTAAACCTTTAATGAAGCTAATCGTCGGGCTGGGTAATCCGGGCAGGAATTATCTCGGGACCAGGCATAATATCGGTTCTCTGGCGGTAAGGTCTCTGGCCCGGGAATCCGCTCTTTCTCTGAAAAAAGGTTTTTTATCTTCTTCGGAATCGGTCAAGGCTAAGATCGAGGATGAGGATGTGATCCTGGCAGTGCCCCGCGTTTACATGAATTTATCGGGCGAGGCGGTGCGCCAGCTGGTCAAAAAACACCGGATAGCCCTGGAAGACCTGCTGGTGGTCCACGATGAGCTGGACCTTGATCTGGGGCGGATCAAGCTTAAATCCGGAGGTTCAGCCGCCGGGCACAACGGCCTCAGGTCAATAATAGGTTCTTTAAGGGATGAGGGATTTTCCCGTTTGCGGATAGGTATCGGCCGGCCGCAGCACAACAACGCGGATATGGCTGAATATGTCCTTTCGAGTTTCGCTAAGAAGGATAAAGAACCGGTCGAGCAGGCGGTTCAGGATTCAATCGTTATAATGAAGTTATGGGTAAAAGATGGTATTTCAAAAACTATGAATGCGGTTAACAGGTGAGGTCAAACAATGATCAAGTATGAAGCGATGTTTATCGTTAAACCGGATCTGGGCGAAGCAGAGACCAAGAACACGTACACTCAGATAGCCGATGTGATAACCAAGAACAACGGGGTCATCTCCAATGCCGCGGTCTGGTCGGAGAAAAGGAAACTGATGTTCACGATCAAGAAGCAGCAGGACGGCATATATTACCTGGTTAATTTTACTCTGCCGGCTGACGCGATCACCAAGATCAAGTACGCGTTCAAGCTCAACGATAATATCCTGAGGGTCCTGATAACGAACGTCGAGTAAGAAAAAGAGAGGTATTTCCATGGCGAGCTTAAACAAGGTGTTACTGATGGGCAACTTGACCCGCGATCCGGAATTGCGTTATACCCCGCAGGGCACGGCGGTGGTCAATCTGCGCATGGCGGTCAACCGCAGGTATAAGAACAAGAACCAGGAATTAAAAGACGAGGTGTGTTTTGTCACCGCGGTAGTCTGGAATAAAATGGCCGAGACCTGCAACCAGTACCTGCATAAGGGCAGCCCGGTATATGTCGAAGGCCGGCTGCAGTCAAGGTCGTGGGATGATCAGGCGACAGGCAAGACCCGCAGCGTGATCGAGGTAAGAGCGGAAAGAGTGCAATTCTTAGGCCAGGCGCCTAAAGGCGCGGCTGAAAATAATGTTGAAGAACCTTCCTCTGAGCCCAGCACTGAAACGGCTTGGTTGGAAGAAAATGAGGAGAAACCAGATTATGAGAATCAATAAGACCAGGACCAAAAAGATCGATAAGAAGAAGAACATGTTCATGCCGATGCGCAGGAAGGTATGCCGTTTCTGCGCGGATAAAATAAAGGCCATAGATTACAAGGACCTGAAGACCCTTGAATCTTTTGTCAAGGAACGCGGCAGGATCGTTTCCGCGCGCTCTTCGGGCAACTGCGCCAAGCACCAGAGAGAATTGACCAGGGCTGTAAAACAGGCAAGGTTCCTCGCGCTTGTTCCTTATGTACGTATTTAATGAATAACGGAGCGTAAAATGGAAGTTATATTAAAACAGGATGTAACAGGCGTCGGCAAGGCCGGGGCCGTGATCAAGGTGCGGGACGGGTTCGCCCAGAATTTCCTTCTTCCCAAGAAACTGGCTGTCGCGGTCACCAGCGGCAACGTGAAGATGCTGGAGCAGGAAAAACAGCGCAGGCTTTTGAAGGAAGAGAAGGAAAAGGCCGCGGCTGAAGAGTTGAAGAACAAATTAGCGGGCATGTCGGTCACTTTGCCGGTCCTGACCCAGGAAAAAGAGAAGCTTTACGGAAGCATCACCGTTGTGGAGATACAGAAAGCGCTGGCTGACGAAGGATGCGTTATCGATAAAGAAGCCTTTGTCATGGAAGAGCCGATCAAGGCCCTGGGTATATACCAGATCCCGGTAAAGCTTCATGCCGAGGTCACCGGCCAGATCAAGGTCTGGATCGTCAAGAAATAAAATAATCGCGGATCGCGCCGCAAACCGCTAACCTTAAACGCTATGCCCGAGATAAACAAAGATCTGATCCCGCCGCAGAACCTGGAAGCTGAGATGGCGGTCCTGGGGTCTATGCTTATAGACGATAACGCCATCGGCGTGGCTATCGAGGCTATCGACCGCAATTCTTTTTATAAAGATTCCCACCGCAAGATCTTCGACGTAATTCTGTCCCTTTACAACAACAGCAAGGCAGTGGACCTGATCACCATCACCGATGAATTAAAGCGCCTCGGCCAGCTTGAGGATATCGGAGGGGTCAGCGCTCTTACGGAGATGGCTAATTCTGTCCCCACGTCCGCCAACATAAATCATTACGCGACTATTGTCAAAGAAAAAGGCACCCTGCGCGCTTTGATCAACAGCAGCAAAAAGATCGAGCATCTCTGTTACGAGAGCGAAGGCAATATCGGCCAGGTCGTTGACGAGGCGGAGAAGCTGATCTTCGAGGTCAGCGATAACCGCAACCGCGGAAGCTTCATACCTTTAAAGAATATAATCCAGGACAGCATTGAAACAATCGACAGGCTTTATCAGAATAAGGCCCATGTCACCGGCATCCCGACGGGGTTCGTTGATTTTGACATGAAGACCGCCGGGCTGCAGCCTTCAGACCTGGTGATAGTCGCGGGCCGGCCTTCAATGGGCAAAAGCGCCCTGGCTTTGGGCATCGCCGAATACGCCGCGGTCAACGCCAAGGTCCCGGTGGCGCTGTTCAGCCTGGAAATGTCCAAGGAACAGCTGGTGCAGAGGATGCTTTGTTCTCACGCCCGGGTTGACGCCAACAAGGTGCGCACAGGTTATCTGGCGGCATCCGACTGGCCTAGGCTCACCACCGCAGCCAGCAAGCTTTCCGAGGCGCCGATATTCATAGACGATACCGCCGCTATTTCAGTCATGGAACTGCGGGCAAAGGTCCGCCGCCTCAAAGCCAATAATGATATTAAACTGGTAATCGTCGACTACCTGCAGCTGATGCGCGGTTCGGGTTTTACCGAAAGCCGCCAGCAGGAGATCTCCGATATTTCCCGGTCGCTTAAGGCATTGGCCAGGGAGCTTAACCTGACGGTCATAGGCATCAGCCAGCTTTCCCGCTCGGTCGAGAGCCGCGACGGGCATCGCCCGCAGCTTTCCGATCTGCGCGAATCCGGGGCCATCGAGCAGGACGCCGACGTGGTAGTCTTGATCATGCGCGAAGAATATTATAACCCCACTCCGGAGAACGAAGGCATCGCCGAGATCATTATCGCCAAACAGCGTAACGGCCCTGTCGGGTCGTTCAAGGTCACGTTCCTCAAGGAATATACCCGTTTCGAGAATATTGCCCGGGCAGAGTAAGAGTTTCGCCAAAAAAGGAGGCAGGGATGGAGAAAAGATCTTTTACCTTGTTGGAGATCACGGTCGCTATGGTGGTCTTAGGCATTGTGGTCACGCTGGGTTTTCCGATCTATCAGGGTTTTATCGAAAACTCCAAAGGCAAGGTCTGCGAAACCAATCTTAAGGCTATAAAGAGCGCCATGGATATTTACGCCATGGAATATGACACCATGCCCGGAAGTTTAAGCGAGCTTCCTCCTAAATATATCGGCAAAGCGTATGCCCGGATCATGCAGGAGAAAGGCGCCTGGAGGATCAAATTAGCGTATTTTATGATAGAACAGGAGAAAAGAGGTTTTGTTTATGCCGAGACTTTCATTAACCGGCTGACAAAAGGCAATGTTTCCATGATCACCTGCCCTAAGGATAAAACTCCTCCGGCTGAAGGCGGTGTTTCCTACGGGTTTAATACGCAGCTGGCGAATATGTCTTCCAAGAATTACCGGACGCTGGCTTCGGATTTCGCTTTGATAGCTGATTCCGATCAACCTACTTTCACGACTGAAGATAACTACGCCTACCGGCACCAGGCTATCAGCGGATTCACGGTAAATACCTACGCGCAGGAAGCGGTCAAAGGTTCGGCGAGCGTTGGAAGCAGCAATACTTCCACCGGCCAATCCGCGGCGACCATTCAGTCCAGAGGTTGGATAAAGCGCAAGTTCCGTTGGCATTAAGCTCCTTTAAAGAACAACCTTGAGTTTGAAAAACTATAGCCAAAATAAGAAATTTCTGCTTGTCGGAGTTCTGTCATTCCTGGCTGTAACAGCCCTGCCATACCTTGTTTCATTCTACAGCCGGGTCGATCCCGGGCTTTCTCGCGGTTATGCCCGTTTTTACGGGGCCGGCGCGGCGATCAACGACCTGGCCCGCTGGTACGCCCATTTCCTTAACCGCAGTTCAGCCAAACCTTTCAATATTGTCGGCATAAGCGCCGACGATTATTCCAGCAAGATGCTCGGCCAGCGCTGGCCTTTTAAAAGGTCGGCTTACGCCGGGCTTATCCGCGTGCTGGATAAAGAAGGCGCGCGGGTAATAGGCTTTGACCTGATATTCTCCGGCGACTCGGCGGACAAGCAGGACGACCTGGAATTAAGCAGCGCTCTTAAAGGGTCATCCTGCCGGGTGGTTTTGGCCAGCGCGATCAATTACCAGAACGGGACTTTGATCAGCCTGCCGGATGATATCCGGAATTCCGCTTTTGCCGAAGGCTTCATAAACACGCCCGCTGACCCGGATGAGGTCATCCGGAAATTGCGGGATGAATTCGTTGATAACGACGGGAAAAAATATTATTCTTTGTCCGTCCAGACAGCCTCCGCGTATCTTGACAAGCCGGCCAAAGAAATAGCCGCGTCCATACCCCGGGTGAAATTAGGGGAATACCTGATCAATTATCTTTTTATCCCCGGCGACAGGAACAGGGCCGGACGGGATATCGTAAAGACGGTTAATCTCTATCAGGTCCTTGACCCCGCGGAATTAGGAAAACTCAAGAAAGAATACGGCGAGGATTTCCTCAAGGGCAGCCTGGCTTTTGTTTATCCGGCGGGGGATATGGCCGGCGATATCAAATTGACCCCTTTCGGCAAGCTTCCCGGAGGGATCACGCACATCAACGGCGCCGCCAATATCATAACCGGCAGGTTCCTCGGGGCCAATGAGCTCATCGGTTTTTTTCTGCTGGTCGTCTGTTTCGCCGCGGTTTTTTATATCCTTACCCGCAGCGGCTTTATCGCCGGGATACTCTTGACCCTGGGGATGATAATGGCGGGATTATGGCTGGCGGTGGTCTCTATAATACACGGTATCTTTTTCGATCTGTCCAGGCCGGTAATATTCTGCGCAGTGTTCTTTGCCGCCGGTTCCCTCTATAAATACCTCTATTTTTTCTCCCAGCTGTTAAAGATAAAATCAAAAGCGACCATGGACCCTCTGCGGGGGATATTCACCCTCAGATATTTTTATTATCAGCTGGAGCTGGAATCAAAGAAGATGTATTTCAACCGGGACCTCTACCTGGTATTCGTGCGCCTGGGGTCGTTCCGGCCGGAGACATCGGGAATGAACCTGAACGAGCTGAAAAACCTCTGGCAGTCGATCCTGCCGGTGATCAGCGTTAAGGACAGTTTCTGGTCCACATATTCCCCGGAAGAACTGGTCGCCGGAATTTACTGTCCGGCTTCCAGGATAGCCCCGACAGTCAAGGGGATCAGTAACGGCCTGGAGGTCATCCTTAAAGAAAAACAGGTGAATGCTGTTGTCCGGGCAGGTTTTGTGAGATACAAAAGGGATTATCCGGTAAAAGAGCTGCTTTTTGCCGCTTTCAGGGATATCGGCGCGAAACCCGGCGAACCGCGGATATTCAGCGATAACGAACTTGCCGGAATGTTCAAATCCCAGGTCTCCCAGCTTTCTGAAGGCGATAAGATACTGGACAGCCTTGACCAAGATATAGAGGAGAAGAACCGCGAATTGCTCGGCCTGGTGGAAAACCTGAGCAAAGAGCACGCCCGGGCCAAAGAAATATTCTTCCAGGTGATCACCTCGCTGGTCAACGCCCTGGAGGCCAGGGACCCTTATACCATGGGCCATTCCCAGAGGGTCTGCAACTACGCGTTAAGGCTGGCGGACAGGCTGGGCTGGAACAAGGAAGAAAAAGAGAAGCTGCAAAAAGCGGCGCTGCTCCATGACCTGGGCAAGATCGGCATACCCGACAGCATCCTGCATAAGACCGGCAGGCTTACCGACGAAGAATTCGATTTCATCAAAAAACATGAGATCATCGCGGTCAAGATACTCGAGCCGATAAAGGATATAGCCGATATCCTGGACTGGATCCTTTATCATCACGAAAGATGGGACGGCAAGGGGTATCCCCACGGCCTGGGCGGCAACGCCATTCCTTTGGCCAGCCAGATCATCTCGATCGCCGATGTCTTTGACGCCCTGACCACCGGAAGGGATTATAAACAGGCCTTATCCTATGAGGAATCGATGGGCGAGATAGTCAAGAATAAAGGCCTGCAGTTCAAGCCCGAGCTGGTGGATGTGTTCGTCGAGGAGATCAAAGCGGCCAAGGCTTAAAAATACTTTGCTTTTCGCTGCCGGTAATGATATACTAAATGAAATTTATATACATAAAAAAGGCGAAAAAATGCTAAAAAAGATCCTGCTTGTGACTGCTTTGGTATTAGCTGTAAACTTTCCTTTGTTTGCCCAGGAAGCGGCCAATAAAGCGGTAAAGAATGTTACCGCGATAGAGATAGCCGGCAATAAGTCTATAAGCACCAATACTATAGCGTCGAAGCTTAAAACCCGCATCGGAAGCCCGTTCCAGGACACGGTTATCAGCGATGACCTGAAGCGCCTTTACCTCTTGGGTTTTTTCAGCGATATAAAGGTGGATACCCAGGATTATAAGGATGGGCTGAAAGTGGTCATCACTGTCGTGGAAAGGCCGATCATCGAGAAGATATCCTTCAGCGGCAACCGCCGTGCGGTGCGCGACGATAAATTAAAAGAGGCCTTGAAGTCCAAAGAAACGCAGTACCTGGATTATCCGGCATTGTCCGACGATATCGCGGCGTTGAAAAAACTTTACGAGAAAAAAGGCTACAGCCGGCTGGCGGCGGATTACAAGGTCGATATCGACGAGCAGGCTAACAAGGCCAGGATAAATTTCAATATTGAGGAAGGCCTGCGCCAGCGCATAAGGCGCATATACGTGGAAGGCAATATAAATTTCTCCGACGGCAAGATCCTCAAGATCATCAAGACCAAAAGGGCGTGGCTTTTCGGCTCCGGGGTGTTGAAAGACGATGTCTTTACCGAAGATATCGAGCGGATCAAGACATTCTACCACAAAGCGGGTTTTATCGATGTTACCGTGGATTCGGAATCCAGCCTTGACCCGAACGGGAAGTTCATTTACATCACTTTGAAGATCAATGAAGGCAAGAAATACCTGGTAGGCAGCGTCCTTGTCCAGGGCAATAAGGACGTATCCGAACAGGATATCCTGACTAAGATAAAAGCCTGCACGCCCGGCAAGGTCTTCAGCTACGAGGCCTTAAAAGAGGATATCTCCGCCATACAGGGGCTGTATTTTGACCGGGGTTATATCTCCGCGCGGGTCCAGGAGACCACTTCCATGAATACCTCTACCGAGCGCGTGGATATCGTCCTGAACATTACCGAGAACGATATCGCCTACGTGGACAAGATCAAGATCCGGGGCAACGTGAAGACCAAAGACGTGGTCATCCGCAGGGAACTGAGGATCAAGCCCGGGGACAGGTTCGACGGGGAAAAGCTCAAGAGAAGCAAGGAAAGGCTGCAGAACCTGGGCTTCTTCGAGGATGTGAGTTATGACACCGAGGATACCGCTGCGCCGGACAAGAAAGACCTGGTCGTCGACGTTAAAGAGTCCAAGACCGGGGCGTTCAGCTTCGGCGGCGGCTACAGCACCGTGGACCAGATGGTGGGTTTCTTCGAGATAGAGCAGAAGAATTTCGACTGGAAAAATTTCCCTTATTTTACCGGCGACGGCCAGGACCTGAGGCTGCGGACTTCCATCGGTTCTATTTCGCAGGGGCTGGACTTGAGCTTTACCGAACCGTGGCTCTTTGATTATCCGGTTTCTTTCGGGTTCGACCTGTATAAGCACACCCGCCAGAGGGAATCCGATGTCGGTTACGGTTACGATGAAGACGTCACCGGAGGGGACCTGCGTTTTGGTTACGAGATATCGGAATACGTTAAAGAGAACCTTACTTACCGTTATGATAATATAAAGATCTCGGATGTAGACGACGACTCCTCAGACGACCTGAAATCCGAGGCAGGGACCAACACCGTAAGCAGCATGGAATACGGCCTGACCTATGACACGCGGGATAATGTCTTTAATCCCACCCACGGTAATGTCCTGGGCGGTTCGCTGCAGGTCGCCGGTGGGCCGTTCGGAGGGGATAAGGATTTCTGGAAATTTTACAGCCGGGCTTCGCATTTTACCCCGGTCTGGCGTAACGCGGTGATCGAGTTCCGCGGCCGGATGGGCGTAGCCGATACCTACGGCGATTCCAATAAGATACCCATATACGAAAGGTTCTTCGCCGGCGGTTCTGACTCGGTCAGGGGTTACCGCGAAAGAAAGGTCTCCGAGAATAATTGCGTGGATTCCAAGAACGGCGACCCGTTAGGCGGCAACTCGATCTTGATCGGGAACATCGAATATACATATCCTTTGGTAAGTTTCTTGAAACTGGCCGCGTTCTATGATATCGGCAATGTCTGGTCGCAGACATCCGACCTGGGTTCCGGCGGGATGAAGGCCGGCACAGGCGTGGGCTTCAGGTTGAAGACCCCGATAGGGCCGATCATGCTCGATTACGGCATCCCCTTGAACAAAGAACCCGGGCAGGATACCAAGGGCAAAGGCCGGTTCCATTTCAGCATGAGTCACGGGTTCTAAACTGTTAGATCGCATTTTTTGATAAAAGATTTTTGCTGGCTTAAGTAAAGGAAGATGAGGTAATCAAGGTAGATATCTCAAAACAATTCCGCTTAAGTTGACAGCTGAATAGGGAGGAATACACATGCGCAGGACAATATTTATCTGGGGGTTAGTGTGCGGTTTGTTCTTGATGGTTTCCGGCAGCAAGGCGTTCGCCGCGGATAAACTGGCGTATATCGACCTGAGCAAGACCCTGGGAGAATATTACAAGACCAAGGATTTCGACAAGGTCCTTACCGACAAGCAGAATGCCTATAACACCGAACGCGACAAGCTGATCAACGAAGTAAAACAGCTCCAGGATAAAATGAACCTTTTGAGCGATAAGGAAAAAGAAGCGAAGCGCTCTGATTTCGAGAACAAAGTAAAGAACCTTCAGGAATTCGACAGGCAAAAACAGGCTGACCTGCGCAAGGAACAGGACGAGAAGATGCAGGAGCTGTTAAAGGATATAAACGAGACGATCAAGCAGTTGGCTGATAAAGAAGGTTATACCATGGTCTTTAACGACCGGGTTCTGGTATACCAGGATAAAAGCCTGGAAATTACCGACAAGGTCATTGAAATGATCAATAAAGGAAAAAGCGGCAAGAAATAAATATGCCAAGGAACCTTAAAGAAATAGCCGCTCTCGTAGGCGGGGAAGTCGTCGGTGACGGCTCGGTACAGATCAAAGGGGTTTCCGGGATACAGGAGGCCTGCGAAGGCGATATAACCTTCCTGGCTAATCCCAAGTACCTGCCTTTTCTGGATAGGACCAAAGCTTCGGCGGTGATCGTTTCGCGCGATGTTAAATCCGGGACAAAGCCGGTCATCATCTGCGATAATCCGTCATTGGCCTTTACCAAGGCTGTTTCTTTTATCCTGCCGCAGGAAGATAAGCACCCCGCGGGGATCGACCCTAAAGCGGTCCTGGGTAAGAACGTCAAGCTGGGTAAAGATGTCGCTGTGGCGGCCTGCGCGGTTATCGACGATGATGTTATTATCGGCGATCGCAGCGTGGTCTATCCCGGCTGTTATGTGGGCAAACACTCGGTGATCGGCAGCGACACCGTTATTCACGCCAATGTGAGCATACGCGAACGTATCTCCGTTGGGAGCAGGGTGATCATTCACAGCGGCACAGTCGTAGGCTCCGACGGGTTCGGTTTTGTCACGGTGAACGGGGTCCATCACAAGATCCCCCAGGTGGGCACGGTGGTAGTGGAAGATGACGTGGAGATCGGCGCCAACGTTACGATCGACCGGGCGCGTTTTGACAAAACAGTGATCGGCAAAGGGACCAAGATCGACAACCTGGTGCATATCGCCCATAACGTGACTATCGGCAAGAACTGCCTTATAGTGGCCCAGGTGGGTATTTCCGGAAGCACGACTATCGGAAATAACGTTATCCTGGCAGGCCAGGCCGGGATAGTCGGCCATGTCGCTATAGGCGATAATTCGATAGTCATGGCGCAATCAGGGGTAAGCAAGTCTTTGCCTGAGGGCTCGATAGTCTGGGGCACTCCGGCTAAGCCCGCGGATGAGGCTAAAAAGATAAACGCCTATGTCCAGGCTTTGCCAAAATGGCATGAGACTATAAAAGAGATCAAACAAAAGATCGAGGAATTGGGCAAGAACGCGCCCAGGACAAACTAAATACTATGGAAAAACAACACACAATAGCTAAACAAATAAGTATCAAAGGCACCGGCCTGCATACCGGAAACAAGGTCAATCTTACCTTTAAGCCCGCTCCCGCCGATAACGGGATCAATTTTATCCGGGTTGACCTGGCGAACAGCCCGGTGGTCAAGGCCTGCGTGGAGAACGTCTCTTCCCAGGACGGCAGCTTGCGTTTCAGCCACCTGGAAAAAAACGGGGTCCAGATCTATACCGTCGAGCATTTGCTGGCCGGATTATTCGGCTTAGGCATCGATAACCTGGACATCGAGATCGATAACAGCGAGGTCTGCGGGTTGGACGGAAGCAGCAAGGGATTTATCGAGGCTATCGCCGCCGCCGGTATTTGCGAGCAGGAAAAAGAGCGCAAGTATATCAGCGTAAAAGAGCCGGTCATGGTCCAGGACGCCGGGGCGAGCATCGCCATATTCCCTTCGGATAAATTAAAGATATCTTATACCCTGGATTACAATAACCATTTCATCAAGTCGGATTTTCTGGAGATAGTGGTCGGTTCGGACCTCTTTAAGAACGACATCGCCCCTGCCAGGACATTCTGCCTCGAGGAAGAGGTGGAGGAGCTGAGGAAGAAAGGCCTGGGCAAAGGCGCTAATTACGATAACGCCCTGGTGGTCGGGAAAAAAGGCGTGATCAATAATGAATTGCGTTTTGAGGATGAATTCGTCCGCCACAAAGTGCTCGATCTTCTCGGCGACCTTTATATCCTCGGCCAGCCTTTAAAAGGCCATATTATCGCCTTGAAGAGCGGCCATTCGCTTAACCTGAAGATGGTCAAAAAGATCGCCCAGCAAAGGCCGGACAACCAGAAGGCTGTTCTGGCTGCGGGCAAAGACCTTTCCCTGCCTGAAGGCAAGGAGATGAACGTAGAGGAAATAATGCAGATCCTGCCGCATCGCGAGCCGTTCCTTTTCGTGGACCGGATCCTGCATTTGGAGCAGGGCAAGCGCGCGATAGGCATCAAGAACGTGACCATAAACGATTATTTCTTCAGGGGGCATTTTCCCGGAAAGCCGGTCATGCCCGGCGTGCTCATCCTTGAGGCTATGGCCCAGGTGGGCGGGGTAATGCTTTTGTCCCAGAAAGAGAATAGGGGCAAGATCGCTTTTTTCATGTCAATAGACAACGCTAAATTCCGCAAGGTCGTGGTGCCGGGAGATCAGCTGGTTTTCGAGGTCACCGCGGTAAAGATAAAGTCCAAGACCGGGCAGGTCCAGGGCAAAGCTACGGTGAACGGCCAGATCGTCGCTGAAGCGGATTTTGTTTGCATCATGGGATAACTTATAAAATGAGAATACATTCCACTGCTATAGTTTCGGATAAAGCCAAACTGGCTGACGATGTTGAAGTCGGGCCTTACGCGATCATCGGGGATAATGTTACCATCGGCAAAGGGACCAAGGTCGCCGGCCACAGCATTATCCAGGGCAACACTACCATCGGCGCCAACTGCGAGATCTTCAGCTTCGCGGCAGTAGGCAACAAGCCCCAAGACCTGAAATTCAAAGGCGAAAAGAGTTTTCTGGAGATCGGCGATAAAAACGTCATCCGGGAATTCTGCACTATTAATCCCGGGACAGGCGAGGGCGGCAAGACCGTTATCGGCGACGATAACCTGTTCATGGCTTATGCCCATGTCGCCCATGACTGCCATGTGGGCAGCCATTGCGTGATCGTTAACGCCGCTACCCTTGCCGGGCATGTGGTGGTCGAGGATTATGTGCATATCAGCGGCTTCGGCGCCGCGCACCAGTTTGTCAGGGTCGGTAAATATTCCATATTGGCCGGGCTTTCCAAGGCGGTCCAGGATGTGCCGCCTTTTTCAGCCTGCGACGGCCATCCGGCGAGGCTGTACGGATTGAACATGGTCGGGTTGAAAAGGTATAATATCCCCCGGGAGTCGATCAAAGCCCTGGGCCACGCCTTTAAGGTGCTCTTTAACTCCGGACTGCCGGTCAAAAAGGCTGTCTTGCGGTTAAAAGAAGAAAAGGATCCTTGCGCGGAAGTAGCATACCTGCTTGATTTTATCGACAACTCTTCGCGTGGCGTTTGCCGTTCCTGCCGTTTACCTAAAAGAAACGAAGAATAAAATGGATAAGATAGGATTGATCGCCGGTAACCGCCGGTTCCCGGTCATATTTTCGGAAGAAGCCAGGAAAAAAGGCTGTTCTATTATCGCCGTCGGGATCAAAGGCGAGACCAGCCTGCAGCTTAAGAGGTCCACGGATAAGCTTTATTGGGTTTCCTTAAGCGACCTGGCCCGGATGATCGATATTTTCAAGTCTGAAGGCGTTAAAAAAGTGGTCATGGCCGGGCAGATCAGCCCGGTCAGGCTTTTCAGCCGGGAAGTGCGCAACAGCAAGCAGATACAAGAGCTCCTGTTGAACATAACCGATAGAAAAGCCAACACAATATTCACCGCCATAGCCGGGAAGCTGGAAAGCGAAGGCCTGGAACTGATCGATTCCAGCACTTTTCTTCAGGATTTCATGCCGGCTAAAGGAACGCTCACCAGGAAACAGCCGGATCCTCTGGAATGGGAGGATATATATTTCGGGATGAGCCTGGCCAGAAAAGTGGCTGGCCTGGATATCGGGCTTACTGTGGCGGTAAAGAACAAGGCTATAGTAGGCGTAGAGGCCTTAGAGGGCACGGATAACCTTATCCGCAGGGCGGGAAGGATAGCCCGTTCGGGAATGGTCGTGGCCAAGGTGGCCAGGCCTGACCAGGATATGCGTTTTGACCTTCCGGTGATCGGCCTTAAAACAATAAAGACTTTAGTCTCCAGCCGGGCGTCCTGCCTGGCGATCGAAGCGGGCAAGACCCTTTTCCTGGATATGAAACCATCTCTGGCGCTTGCGGATAGAAAAGGCATAGCTATAGTAGCGGTTTAAAAACTCCTTGACAGCCTGCGCATAAAGGGTATAAATTAGTATAAGAAAGAAGGAGGTCGTTATGGTTAAAACGTGTTGTGGGTCAAAACCAAAAGTAACTGCCACGGTTACAGAGTTCAGGTTTAATTCGCCTAAAGCCAAGAAGGTATCGGTCGCGGGATGCTTTAACAACTGGGATCCCAAAGGCTTACCGGCTAAAAAGGATACTAAAGGGAATTGGTCGGTCAAAACCAGCCTTAAACCCGGCAAGTATGAATATAAGTTCTTTGTAGATGGATGCTGGATGACTGATCCCAAAGCAACAGCGGTTTTTAATTCCTTTGGCACGCAGAATTCGGTGATCGAGGTAAAGTAAGCTTCATAACTCAAATGCCCCCATCTTGTTAAGTCGTGTAAGATTTTAAGAAGATGGGGGTTTTTATTATGAAATACATATACGGGCCGGTAAATTCGCGCAGGATCGGCAGGTCTTTAGGGATCTCGTTGACTGATTTTAAGACCTGTAATTTCGACTGCGTCTATTGCCAACTGGGCCGGGCCAAGAGCCGCTATCAGCAAAGAAAGGAATACGTAAAGATCGAGGAGATCTTCGCGGAGTTCCGTTCGTGGATAGAGAACAACCCGGACCAGGCAAAGCAGCTGGATTATATCACCCTTTCCGGAACAGGGGAGCCGCTGTTGAATATCCGGATAGACGAGCTGATCAGCCGGATAAAGAAATCTACTTCTGTCCCGGTGTGCGTGATCACCAATTCTTCCCTGTTGAGTTCTGTCCAGGCGCGGGCGCAGCTGGCCCTGGCTGACCTGATAGTCCCGTCTTTGGACGCGGTAACCGAGGAGATATTCCAGGCGGTTGACCGCCCGGATCCGGGGATAAAGGTGGGGGATATAATAAGCGGGTTGGTCGAACTGAGAAAAGAGTTCAAAGGAAAGATCTGGCTGGAGGTAATGCTGGTCAAAGGCAAGAACGATTCTTCGGGGCATATCCAGCGGCTCAAAGAAGCGATCGACCGGATCAATCCGGATAAGGTGCAGTTGAATTCCCCGGTGCGCAATACCGCGGAAAAAGATGTCTTCCCCGTTGATCAGGAACGCTTACAGCAAATACGGGATATTTTAGGCGAACGCTGCGAAGTTTTCTAGAGCGATAAGTCAAACTGTCATTATAATTAAGAAAGGTTATAAGTGAATAAGAATACTTTAATCCTGCTCGGGGTATTGATAGCGGTTATCGCTTTTTTAAGCGGAGTCGCTTTTATGGAAATGCGCGTCGGCAGTCAGCTGACGAACGCCATAAATAACCAGCAGCAGGATATTGCCGGGATCTCGCAGCAGATCAGCCAGTTAAAGGCGATGCTGGAGAAATTCCCCTTGAATGAGATAAACGATCAGCAGGCCAAGATCAACGGGATCTCCCAGCAATTGAGCCAGATGAAGGATCTGATAGCCAAAGGCCAGAAGCCGTCCGGCGGGATACCTGAGGATTTCACTAAAGTCTATACTATACCTGTTGGAGAGTCGCCTTTACGCGGGGCTGCCGCGGCTAAAGTCACCATAACCGGTTTTCTTGACGTGGAATGCCCTTTCAGCAGCCGTTTCCATCCGGTGATCGCGCAGGTCCTTGAGGCGTATCCCGGAAATGTCAATTATATGGTCAAACATTTTCCCTTGTCTTTTCACGCTAACGCGAAGCTAGCTGCCAAGTTCATTTTGGCTGCAGGCAAACAGGGAAAGTACTGGGAGATGCTGGATATTATCCTGAAGGATAACAAAGATCTTTCGGAGAAGCGGTTAGAAGGAATGGCTAGCAGCATTAAATTGGATTTAACCCGGCTCAAGGCGGATATTAAAGCTAACGACGCGCAGTGGGAAAAGCTGATTCAGGAAGATTTTGATCTCGGGGCCTCGGTTCAAGTTTCCGGGACACCGACATATTATATAAACGGCCGTAAGACCAAGGCCCGTAATTTAGAGGCGTTCAAGGCCGAAATAGACGCGATCTTAAAGAAATAAACCCGGTTGAGGATCTATCGCGATAAAACGGGTGGCAAAGATATTTGCGCCCATAGCTCAATTGGATAGAGTATCAGCCTTCGAAGCTGAGTGTTGCTGGTTCGAGTCCAGCTGGGCGCATAAAACTCTCCTGAGGATTTGTTAAAATTACGATTGCAAATCAGGGCAATTTAAGATAAAATACTACAGATAATTTACTGAAAATCAGGTTTTCGGACCGCTAACCCTGAAGGACAGCGGCATATAAATAGTCTTCGGGCCGCTAGCTCAATTGGTAGAGCAGGACCCTCTTAAGGTCAAGGTTCGTGGTTCGATTCCACGGCGGCTCATTTTTTATCTCTTGCAGGTCGAAAGGTCAGGCAAAGGCTGAAAGGCCGAGGTGAATCCAGATGTCTGAAGGCCAGACTCCCACGGAGCAAAGGCAGTTCCCCAGGATAAACGTCGCTACCGCAGTAAGCTTCGCGATCGTCATGCCAGCCTATGAAACAGGCTCAACAGAAGATATCAGCCAGGGCGGGTTATGTCTTAAGGTTAACCGGGTATTGCCGCTAGGCACTGTCCTGCGCCTGGAATTCGACCTGCCCGGCGACAAACCCGAACATATCGAAGTATTGGGCAAGGTTGTCTGGCAAAGGCCGGATACCGCCGCCATTTTTTCCACTGGAATTAAATTTCTATCCTAATAGATAATCACATAGCAAAAGATCAACGAGGCCGAGTATTGAAACGCGTTACCATTAAGAAGTTATAAAGGAGCATATATGTTAGATATAAAATTCATCCGGGAAAATCAGGAAGTGGTGGAAAAAGCTTTAAAGGACCGTAATTCCAAATTCGACCTGGGCCAGGTATTGGAACTGGATAATTCCCGGCGCAAGATCCTGGTCGAGCTGGAAGAATTACGGGCCCAGAAGAACAAGGCCAATGACGAGATCAGCGTGCTGCTGAAAGAGAAGAAAGACCCTAAAGAGCGTATCTCCTCGATGAAATACATCGCCGAGAAGATCGACCGGCTGGACACTCAGATGAAGGAAAGCGACGCTAATCTCAACCAGCTGCTTTTGACTATCCCCAATATCCCGCATTCAAGTGTTCCGGTAGGCGCTCCGGATCAGGCCCGCGTTGAGCGTTCCTGGGGAACTGCGCCGAAATTCGATTTCAAGCCCTTAACCCATGTGGAGATCTGCCAGAACCTGGATATCGTGGACTTTGCCAGGGGAACCAAGCTCAGCGGAGCGAATTTCCTGCTTTTCAAAGGTTGGGGAGCTAAATTAGAACGGGCTTTGATCAATTTCATGCTCGATCTGCATACCAAAAAGCACAACTATACCGAGATCTCTCCGCCGTACCTGGTCAACCGCAAAACTATGACCGGCACAGGCCAGCTGCCTAAGATGGAAGAGGATATGTACAAATTAAAAGACGATGATCTTTACCTCATACCCACGGCAGAAGTTCCGGTAACCAATATTTTTAGCGATGAGGTCTTGAATGAAGAAGACCTGCCTAAATATCTGACCGCCTACACAGCATGTTTTCGCAGGGAAGCCGGCTCTTACGGTAAAGATACCCGGGGGATGATGCGCGTGCACCAGTTTGATAAAGTAGAGATGGTCAAGTTCGTCAAACCCGAAGATTCTTACGCTGAACTGGAAACCTTGGTAGGCAACGCTGAAGAGGTTTTACAGGCTCTGGGCCTGTCTTACCGGGTAATATCCTTGACCACCCAGGATATCAGCTTCGCGGCCAGCAAATGTTATGACTTGGAGGCTTACGCCGCAGGCGCGGACAAATGGCTGGAAGTGTCCAGCTGCTCGAATTTTGAGAATTTCCAGGCCCGCAGGGCGAATATCCGTTTCAGAAGGAAAGACACCAAGAAAATGGATTTTGTGCATACGCTGAACGGTTCAGGGGTCGCGTTAGCCAGGACGGTGATCGCGATCTTGGAGAATTACCAGCAGAAAGACGGGTCGATCCTGATCCCGGAATGCTTAAGGAGCTATCTCGATGGGCAAGAACGGATTTCTTAACGACGACGGCGGCGGCAATATCGATTTCGGCAAGCTTGATCCGGGATTAGACTCCGGTGGGGAAATAAAAAAGCCCAAGCTGCGTGAGATCCTGGACAAGGCGCTGGGTATATTAAAGCTCTCTGCCGGTATATCCCTGCTGTGCTTTGTTTACGCTTATTCGGTGACCTTCCTTAAGGAAATGGGCCTGGCTGACAAGGCTATGCAGGAGTGTTTCTGGGCAGGTATATCCGCGTTCATCATCATCCATTTCTTTGTTTACGAATTGTCTGTTGTTTATCAGAAAGGCCAGAAGATATTGGCTTTCATCTTCAAATTCTTCGCGCCTTTGGTTAAGGTCGCGCCGTATGTCTTGCCCATATACACCATAATAATTTTCTGTATATACCCGTTATTTAACCTTTTTTGGGGTTCTAAGGGGCTTACCGGCCTGTTTATCGCTTTGGGGAGCTTCAGTCTGTGCCTGCACCTGGTCTTCGGGGCCAAGTCCTTAAGGTCTAAGAAGGGGGACTTCCTCAAGTCCAATTACATCTTTGGTTTTTCCCTGGTATATATCCTGAATGTGATCCTCATAGCTTTCTGCTTGAGCCTGATCGTGGATAAGTTCTCGTTTGTTAATTACTTTAACGCCTCATTCCAGACAGCGATAAAGATATTCCAGACAGTATTCAACCAGATGTTTCTCCCGAAATAAGCTAATGGTGGGATGCCAGAGCGGTTGAACGGGCTTGTCTTGAAAACAAGTAAGGGCTTTGCGGCCCTTCGTGAGTTCGAATCTCACTCCCACCGTGAATTACCTTTGTTTCTGCGATGCGAAGTGCTATAATAAGCTCATATAGAAGGAGTTTTGAATGAGCTCAAAGAATGGATTCTTATTACCCGGGGTGACTTTTTGTCTTCCGGGATTTTTTATTCTCATACGATATAGTAGAGTGTGATCAACAGGACTTTGTGCCCTCCGAGTATCTCAGGTCAAAGCATGGAAAGAAAGAATGGCTTTTAATGAAAACACTAGAGTAAAGATCCCAGCAATCCTGCATTTGTGCCGTTTGGGATATCAATATTTGTCATTATCCGGCGCTAGGTGGGATCTGAATACCAATATTTTTTCAGATATTTTTTCTGCCAGCATTAAATCGGTTAATTCCGAAAAGAATTTGGGTGATAGCGATATTAAGAAGATTCTTGAAGATATCTCTTTGTGTCTCGAAAACGAAGACTTGGGCGAATCGTTCTATAAGTTTCTTATTGGGACATCCGGTATCAAACTGATTGATTTTAATGATTTCGGTAAGAACAGTTTGCATGTTGTTACCGAGCTCACTTATAAGAATGGAGATGATGAGTTCAGACCGGACATAACCCTTTTAATAAACGGGATGCCATTGGCTTTTATTGAAGTCAAGAAGCCTAATAATCAGGAAGGTATATTGGCAGAGAGGGAGCGCATTAACGCGAGGTTTAAGAACAAGAAATTTAGGAAATTTATCAATATCTCGCAGGTGCTAGTCTTTTCCAATAACATGGAATATGACCAAGATTCTATAGAACCCATTCAGGGCGCTTTTTATGCGCCGCCATCCTATGCGGATGCGAACTTCAATTGTTTTAGAGAGGAAGCTCTAGATCCAGCTTGTATGCTCAAGCCGGAAGACGATGCGATAGAAAATTTTGTTCTAAAAGATAACAACCTTTCGGCAATTAAACATTCTCCTGAGTTTATTACGAATAAAGCACCCAATACCCCGACCAATAGAATTCTTTCATCTCTTTTTTGCCATGAGCGTTTTGCGATGTTACTGAGATATTGCATGGCCTATGTTCAAGAAACAAAGGGCATAGAAAAGCACATTATGCGCTACCCACAGTTATTTGCGACTAAGGCAATAGCCCAGACAATCGATAAGGGGATAAAAAAGGGCATCATCTGGCACACGCAAGGAAGCGGGAAGACCGCTCTCTCATATTATAACGTTCATTTTTTAACTGACCATTTTCAGAAAAAAGGTATTATCCCGAAATTCTACTTTATTGTCGATCGTCTCGATTTGATGATTCAGGCTAAGCGAGAGTTTACGATAAGAGGCTTAACAGTTTCGACTGTGAATTCTAAGGATGAATTACTTGCCCATTTTAGGTTAAGGCAAGCAATCCATAATCTGTCTGGAAAACGGGAGATCACGGTTGTTAATATACAAAAGTTTAAAGATGATTCCGATGTTTTGCAAGCTAACGATTATGATATAAGTAGTCAGCGTATATATTTCCTTGATGAAGTCCATCGTAGCTATAACCCGACCGGTAGTTTTCTAGCCAATCTTTTTAGTTCGGACAGAAATGCAATTTTAATTGGTCTAACCGGAACGCCGTTAATCTTATCTGACCGGCGCTCAAGGGATATTTTCGGTGATTATATTCATAAATATTACTACAACGCATCCATTGCTGATGGATATACCTTGAGGTTGATACGTGAAGGGATTGAGACAAATTACAAAATTCAGCTCGAACAGGCGCTAAAACAAGTCGAGATTCTAAAAGGTGATGTTGATCGGCGGGTTATTTACGCGCATGAGAAATTTGTTGAGCCGATGCTGGACTATATTATTCAAGATTTCTTAAAAAGTAGGATACGCTTCGGTGATCACTCCATTGGCGCAATGGTCGTTTGTGATAGTGCGGATCAGGCAAGAATGCTGTTTGAAACGTTTATTTGTAAATACAACACCGAACAAGGCACTATTGAGCCCGATCATCCGATGAGAGTCGCTGATCCAACCGTTGAATATAGTTTATATCAAAAAGATCATGGTCACCTGGTTGGATCTCTGATACTTCACGATGTGGGAACAACAGATGATAGGCGACGAGAGATAGAAGACTTTAAAGATAGCAAGATTGATATTTTATTTGTTTATAATATGCTTCTCACGGGATTTGATGCGAAGAGGTTGAAGAAGCTTTATTTGGGCCGCATTATCAAGGACCACAATTTACTGCAGACCCTGACACGAGTTAATCGCCCGTATAAAAAATTCAGATATGGTTTTGTTGTGGATTTTGCCGATATTCGAAAGGAATTTGAAGCCACCAATAGAGCGTATTTCGAGGAGCTACAGGCGGAACTCGGCGATGAGATGAATACCTATTCCAACTTGTTTAAGTCAAAAGAAGAGATTGAGCAGGAAATCTATGATATAAAAGACAAGCTATTTCATTATGACTTAACTAATGCGGAGATATTCTCGCAACAGATCAGCCAGATTGAAGACCGCAAAAAAGTATTGGAGATTAAAAAGGCACTTGAAAGTATAAGGAACATTTACAACGTCATCCGTTTATTCGGTCATTATGAACTCTTGGATAAAATTGATTTTAAAAAGCTGAATCAGCTTTATAACGAGACCGCCAGACATCTTGATTTGCTCAATTTGAAAGAAACGATCCAAAATAGCGTTGATACAACTAATCTGCTCAACGTCGCATTGGAAAACGTGATATTCATGTTTCGCAAGGTTTCAGAAGAAGAAATGATTATCGCTGATGAACTTAAAGATATGCTTCGTAAAACACGCGAGGCGTTGGGGAATAATTTTGATAAAAAAGACCCCGGGTTTGTTTCCTTGTATGACGAGTTAAAGCGATTATTTGATAAGAAGAATCTTGATGAAATATCTCAAGAGGAAATGCGGCAAAACATCGCATCCTTGCAACGGATCTTCGACAAAGTAACCGAGCTTAATCGTAAGAATAATTTATTGAAAGCAAAATATGAAAATGACGAAAAGTACGTCCGGATTCATAAAAGAATTCTGGAGAAAGGCACGATCTCTCAGAGAGAACGTGATATTTACGAAACATTACTCGGTATAAAAAAGCAGGCCGATGAAAGAGTCCTTATTAATATCAAGATGCTTGAGAACGAAAACTATTTTAATAATATGCTTATGCCGATGATCATCGATGGTTTTGGTAGAACAAAGATTGAGCTTGATCCCGAATCTGCCAGGTTTATTAATTCCTGCGTGGCCAAAGAATATATGAATGAATACGAGGGGGTGTGTGCCTAATGACTCAAGAATTTAAAACAAAAACAAAAGCATTGATTGACGGGCTGAAGGGCGTTTGCGCTAATTACGGCCTCGGTAACGATGGCAATGAATACAAAATCATCACGCAGGCGTTTCTTTATAAGTTCATGAACGATAAGTTCAGCTATGAAGTCAAAAAACTTGATTCAAAACTTAAAAACGCCGCCAACTGGGAGCAAGAGATAGCTAAATACTCAGACAAACAATACGATATGCTTCTTTTAAGAATGGGGCCTGACAGCGCCAAACTAAAGAGAGAGCATTTCTTGTCTAATCTGCATAATAAACAAAACAGCGAAGAATTTGCCAAATTATTTGATGACACTTTGCGCGATATCGCCATTTTTAATAATGAGATATTCTCCGTAAAAACCGGCCGGGGCGCAAAGGTCACTCTTTTCGATGAATTAAGCAACTACATTTCCGATAGTTCGAAACGAGATGACTTCTGTCGCGCCCTGGTGAACCAGTTAGTCAATTTCAGCTTTGAGAAAATCTTCCATCAGAAATTCGACTTCTTTTCTACGATCTTTGAATACTTGATTAAGGACTACAATAAAGACGGTGGTGGAAAATACGCAGAATATTATACTCCTCATGCTGTTGCCAAGATCATGGCATCTATTTTGGTGGATAAACCTGTTAAAAATGCTACCTGCTATGATCCCGCGGCAGGATCTGGGCAATTGCTTATGAATCTTGCACACGCTATCGGAGAAGATCGCTGTACGATTTATTCGCAGGACATCTCGCAGAAGTCCTCAAGTATGTTGCGCTTGAATCTTATCCTCAACAATCTTGTCCATTCAATACAAAATGTTATCCAGGAAAATACATTGCTTAGTCCTTACCATAAAGTCGGCGATAAGCTGATGACTTTTGATTACGTTGTTTCCAATCCGCCCTTTAAACTTGATTTTAGCGACTGGCGGGATGATTTAGATACTAAGCAGAACCATAACCGATTTTTTGCAGGGATTCCTAAGATTACTCCCAAGAGCAAAGATAAAATGGCAATCTACTTGCTCTTTATCCAGCACATAATGTTTTCTTTATCGCCAAGGGGCAAGGCCGCGGTTGTGGTTCCCACGGGCTTCCTTACAGCGCAGAGCGGTATCGAGAGCAAAATACGCCAAAAATTGGTAGATGAAAAGATGCTTCGCGGCGTTGTGTCTATGCCGAGTAATATTTTTGCGACTACTGGGACAAATGTCTCAGTTCTTTTCCTGGATAAAGCTAATACCAAGGGCGACATTGTATTAATGGACGCAACCAAACTAGGAACAACCATTAAAGAAGGCAAGAACCAGAAAACCCTTCTTTCACCGGATGAAGAGAATCTAATAATCAAGACATTTAACGAGCATAAGTCAGTCGAAGATTTTACCGTAGTTGTCTCATATGAGCAGATTAAAGAAAAGAATTATAGCTTGAGCGCGGGGCAGTATTTTGATGTGAAAATTGAATATGTTGATATATCGTCCAGTCAGTTTGAAGAGAAGATGGATGGCTATAAAAGCAATCTCGATAAATTGTTTGCGGAGTCGAAGGATTTGGAGAAAGAGGTAAAGAAGCAGTTGGCGAGAGTGAAATATGAGTAAATATTTACCTATCAACAAAGTCGTAGAAAGCGTTTCTATTACCCATAAGTTTAATAAGCCATACTTATTGTTTCTAAATACTTCGGATATCGAAAGGGGCAAGATAATAAACAAAAAGTATCTACCAATATCTGAATTAAAAGGACAGGCAAAAAAAACGATTAAAAAAGACGACATACTATTCAGCGAGATTCGACCTAAAAATAAGCGATTTGCTTACGTCGATATTGAGGATACCGAAGATTATGTTGTCTCAACAAAGCTTATGGTATTGAGAAAAATCAATCCAGAAGTTGATAATAAATACTTCTATTATTTTCTCACAAGCGATTCGATGCTTAACATTCTTCAAGATAGGGCAGAAAATCGGATTTGTTCATTTCCTCAAATTACCTTTGATTTGCTCAGTGACTATAAGATAAGGGTCCCGGAGATAAAGGAACAACAACGAATCGCCGCTGTACTCTCTACTCTCGATGCCAAGATTGAGGTCAACAATCGCATTAATGCCGAATTGGAATTTATGGCGCGAACGCTATACGACTACTGGTTTGTCCAGTTTGACTTTCCGAATAAAAATGGCAAGCCCTATAAGTCTAGCGGCGGGAAGATGGTTTGGAATTCAGAATTGAAGCGAGAGATTCCAGAAGCGTGGGATACAATTACAATAAAGCAAACACTAGCTAAAGAACGCGCTACAAAAAAGATCCAATCTTCAGAAATAATGCAAAAAGGAGCAATCCCAGTCATTGATCAAAGCACCGACTTTATTGCCGGTTACACAGATAATATAGCTGCTATAATTAAAACTAATACTCCAAGGATAATCTTTGGTGATCATACGCGCATCTTGAAACTAATTAATTTTGATTTTGCTCGTGGTGCAGATGGAACGCAGGTAATGTTGTCAAGCAACAGAAGGATGCCTCAGTATCTTTTCTATCACACGTTATTAAAAATAGATCTATCTAATTATGGCTATGCACGGCACTATAAATTTCTAAAAGACCAGCGGATCATTTTGCCAGATGAGGCAATTGCGGAAACATTTAATGAACTCGTTTGCAAGTATTATGTATTAATAAAACATAACATATTTGAAAATATAACGCTTGCCAAACTTCGCGATTGGCTTTTGCCAATGTTGATGAATGGGCAGATTGCGTTAGAAGATATTGACAACGTGAAATAGAGGAAGATAAAAGGAACACGATTGAATTACTGGCTCTTCTCAAATGCAATTATCACAAATATGCGATTTACAATTTTGAAAGGATGCGAGATAAAATGGAGGTAATATGGTGAGACAACTTATCGATTTTTTTGCAACTCGAATAGAACCTAGCGGAGAGGCGCTTCGTTGGATGCTTGTTACATTAATAGTATCCTTAATGCCTCTTTGGGGTAGTGTTATTATTTTTCTTCTTTTTAAGCAGAGTTTTGACTGGGGAACTTTTACCAATAAAGCTGAGTTTGCAATTTATGCAGCGTCTTATCTTGGAAGCTCGGCCTATATAGTCACAAAGAACTTTAAGCATAAGAACTTTCCGTTCAGGGCGTGGTATTTTATTGGCATTCTAGTTACTTTGATAATTGTAGTTATATGTTTCGCCGGTGTATATGCTAACAGTTGTAATACTAATCCGCTACCTTTAAATCTTATTTTCCTACGCAATATTACTTTGATTGCTTTCGCCATAAGTATATTATTGGCTCTCTCGACGTTTATTGAAGATTTAGTTTTGATGAATTTTAATTTTCGAGTAGTAGAAGAAGAACAATTTAATAAATTGAATGATGATTTTGATCATTTATCAGGAGGAAAATAATGGCCACTCCAATTAAAATAAAATGCCTTTTTGTGCAGCAGCCTATTGGTGAATTCTATGTTGGAGCTATTAAGGCGCAGGATCTTGTCGCGATATCATTTGCAGATGTAAGAAGGCCAGAAGGGAGAGATATCGAAAGGTATATAGGTACACAGCGTGATCTTAATGAAGGAAGAGTCGCAGAAATAAAAAAATATGTTTCTACCGTTGATGCCTGTTTCCCTTCAAGTATAATATTGGCAATAGATACATCAAGCGCGGATTATGATAAAGATAAATCATTGTTAACAATAGAAAACGGCCCAAATGTTGCAAAGATTATTGATGGACAGCATCGAATTGCTGGCCTGAAGGATTATAATGGCCCAGATTTCTATCTGAACGTTACTATTTTCTTAGATATGGATATTGAAGACCAAGCAATGGTTTTTGCAACAATTAATCTAAAACAAACTAAGGTTAGCAAATCATTAGCATATGATTTATATGATTTTGCTAAGTCTAGAAGTCCACAGAAAACATGCCACAATATTGCAAAGCTAATGAATTCAAAAAAAGGAAGCCCCCTTGAAGGCCGAATAAAAATATTAGGAAAGTCGAGTGGGCTGGAGAAGGAGTTAATAACGCAGGCAACATTTGTTGATAGGGTGCTGCGCCTTATTTCAAAAGACCCAATGCAAGATAAAGATACTTTAAAGCGCAATAAGCCATTAAAGAAAGTTTCTGACAAAGAATTGCAAGATTTAGTATTTAGAAATATGTTCATTGAGGGTGCAGATGCTTCGATCGCTAAATGTTTATGGAATTATTTTTCTGCAGTCCATGACAGATGGCCCAATGCGTGGAATAATTACGAAAGAGGTATGATTTTGGCTCGAACCACCGGTTTCGCTGCGCTTGTAAAAGTGCTGCCGCATGTTCTTGCTAACATAAATGCAATTGGTCGCATTGCAGATATCCCTGAATTCAAGCAATATTTAGACAAGGTCAATCTTAAAGAAAATGAATTTACGTCAGATAATTTTAAGCCGGGTTCTTCGGGAGAGGCCGACTTAATTAAGAAGCTTAAGATTTAAAATATGAAATACATGGGTTCTAAGAGGATGATGCTTCAAAATGGCCTTGGCTCTTTGATGTTAGAAGAATCAAAGAACGCTAAGAGAATTGTTGATCTTTTCTGCGGTGCTGGTGCTGTGATTAAATTTGCCGCAGAAAAGACAGATCGTAGTATTTTAGCGTTTGACCTACAAAATTATTCAATAGTACTTGCAAAATCAATTCTTAACAGAATTTCCCGCTTAAAGTCTGAAGAAATCGAAAAAGAATGGCTTCTGAGGGCCGGAGAATCTCGTAAGCAGGCTTTCTTATGGCAAAAGGCTCAGAAATTGTCGACAAAAATAGATATGAGATCTGCCAGGAGTTATGTAGAACGATGTCGCGAGCTCTGTGAAGAAGAATCGGATGTTGGTCCAATATGGAATGCTTATGGTGGTTATTATTTCAGTCCAGAACAGGCTCTTACTTTTGATCATTTATTAAGCGAGTTGCCTGAGAATGGAAATGAGAGGATTGCTTGTCAGGCTGCAATGATAGTTGCGGCTATGCGGTGCGTGGCTTCTCCGGGGCATACTGCGCAACCGTTACAGCCAACTAGGACTGCGAAGAAGTTTATTATTGAGTCATGGAAGCGTGATCCTATAGAAGTTTGTAAGAATACGTTGAAAGAAGTCTGTGAACAGCACGCACAAACATTAGGTGAGGCGTATGTTAGTGATGCTATTGAGGAAGCAAAAAAACTGAAGTCTTCTGATTTAGTCTTTGTTGATCCACCCTATACAGGGGTGCAATATAGCCGTTTTTATCACGTCTTAGAAACATTAGCTCGGGGTAATTGTGGTACAGTTACTGGAGTAGGAAGATATCCCTCATTGGCTGAAAGACCACAATCAGCTTTTAGTAACGCCGGGCAATCCGAGGAAGCTTTGAAAAAGTTACTTGCTAATCTAGCCCAGTCAGGCCCAACAGTAATATTTACTTTTCCTGAGGGAGGATGCAGTAATGGTCTTTCTGGAGAAATAGTGCTTCAAGAAGCGAAAGAATATTTCTTAATTGATAAGAAAGTTGTTAAGGGAAAATTTAGTACTTTAGGTGGAAATAAAGATAAGCGTGAACCTCGCTTAGATTCTAGCGAATTGATTTTACTTATGAGGCCAAAATGACAGATCTAAAAGGCAAAAAGATAACGCTTTTTCTGGCAGAGGGTCTTCCTAAAGGAATAAGACGTGTTCGAATCGATCAATGGAGTGGTTTGGCTGTTTTTATACCGCGAAATAGATTAGCCGTTGTTTTTAAAGAGGAAGAATATGCACAGGTTAGGGATGGAGCTTGTGTTTATTTCTTAATAGGGGAGTCTCAGGAAGGTGGATTAACTCGTATTTATGTTGGGGAAGCGGATGGATTTGAACGTAGAATTAAGGATCATGATAATAAGAAAGATTGGTGGAAAGATGTAGTTGTGTTTATGAGTTTGGATAGTTCTTTAACTAAGACAGGAATTCAATATTTAGAAAGTGTATGTGTGGAGCGATTGTACAAGGCAGGTAAATCGATTTTGGAAAATGCGAATAAACCTAATAAGCCTAGCATCCCTCAAGAAGACATCAGTGGGCTAGAAATGTTTTATGAAAATATTGCTCTTATTTTGCCAGTCCTTGGAGTGGATGTTTTTGTTGCTAAGGATTCTATGAAGTATGATTCAAGGGATTTTATATATTGTGTTGGTAAAGGAGTGCGGGCTAAAGGTGTCTTATTGAAAGATGGGAAAATCAAAGTTCTTAAGGATTCGGAAGCGGTTTTAACAAACGCGAAATCATTTAATACGCATTTCTATCATTTATTAAAAGATCAACTGTTATCTTTGGGGAGGATAAAAAAGCAGGGGACTAAACTTGTTTTTGTTGAAGATTATGTTTTTGATAGCGCGAGTGCAGCGGCGTCAATTGTTTTAGCTAGGTCTGCTTCGGGGCCTTATGAATGGAAAAACAAAGATGGGAAACCGTTAAAGAAGATATTAGAAGCTGGGTAGAAATAAGCAGGACGTTTGTATCTTTATGGAAGGCGCTGGAGTACTCGGCGCTTTTTTTGTTGTGATTTTGTGATATAATCTGTGAACTATGGATAAAGAACTTATTCTTAAAAATATCATTGGTGATCTGCAGTTGCCCGCGTCTTCGGTAAACAATACTGTCGCTTTGCTGGAAGAGGGGGCGACTGTGCCGTTTATTTCCCGGTACAGGAAGGAAAGAACGGGCAGCCTGGATGAGGTCCAGGTCAGGAATATCGGCGAAAAGCTGAAGTATTATACTGAATTGGAGAAAAGAAAAGAGACTATCCTTAAGACGATCAAGGAGCAGGATAAGCTCACCCCGGAGTTGGAGGCTCAGATCGTCCAGTGTAAGGAAAAAGAGAAGCTGGAAGACCTGTATCTGCCGTATAAGCCCAAGAAACGGACCAAGGCGACCATTGCCAAGGAAAAAGGCTTGGAACCGCTGGCGGATCTGATCATGATCCAACTGACCACTATCGGCTCTAAGCTGGATATTGCCGCAAAATATATTAACCTGGAAAAAGGGGTGGCTAGCGCTGAAGAGGCCTTAGCTGGAGCCAGGGATATTGTCTCAGAGAAGATCTCTGAGGACGCTGAGGTCAGGGAGAAATTAAAGGATTATATCTGGGATAATGGCAAACTTTGTTCCAAGGTGATGAAGGACTGGGTGGGTAAGGAATCCAAGTTCAATATGTATTATGACTATTCTGGCCCGGTTAAGAATCTGCCTTCGCACCGCATCCTGGCTATACGCCGGGGCGCTAAAGAAGAGGTGCTTTCCTGGAAGATCGCGGTTGATGAGCTAAAAGGGATCGCCTTGGTGGAAAGCCTGGTGGTAAAGAACAAAAGGTCGATATTCTACGATGAATTATGCTTAGCGATCAATGACAGTTACAAGCGGTTGTTATTTACCTCATTGGAGATCAGCGTGTTCTTAAAGGCGCTGGAAGGGGCTGAGACTGAGGCGATCAGCGTTTTCTCCAAGAATCTGAAGAATCTGCTTTTGGCTCCTCCGGCAGGGAACAAGGTGATCATGGGGATCGACCCGGGTTTTCGCACCGGATGCAAGATCGCTATTATCGACCTGAACGGAAATTTCAAAGAGTATAAAGCCATATTCCCCCATGAAAAGAACCGCAAAGAAGAGGCTGAGGCGGTGGTAATGGGTTTTATCAATAAGTATAAAGTGGAATTGATCTCTATCGGTAATGGCACTGCCTCTAAAGAAACCAGCGCGTTCGTTAATGAGGTGCTAAAAAGGAATAATGTGGGGGTTACGGTATTTGTGGCCAGCGAAGCCGGAGCTTCAGTTTATTCCGCGTCAGAGTTAGCGGGAAAAGAGTTCCCGGACCTGGATGTTACGGTAAGGGGAGCGATCAGTATTGCCCGCAGAGTCCAGGACCCGTTAGCTGAGCTGGTAAAGATCGACCCCAAAGCGATCGGGGTAGGCCAATATCAGCATGACGTGAATCAAATGGGGTTAAAGAACTCTTTGGACGCCACTGTGGAATCCTGCGTGAACTATGTGGGGGTGGAGCTGAATACCTCATCAGCGCAATTATTGGCCCATGTGTCCGGGATAGGCCCGGCGATAGCTGAGAATATTGTGCGCCAGCGTTCGGATAAGGGTTCTTTTAAGAATAAGAAGGAACTGCTGCAGGTGGCTAAGCTGGGAGCCAGGACTTTTGAGCAGTGCGCGGGATTCTTGAGGATCGCCCAGGGGGATAACCCTCTGGATAACTCGGCAATCCACCCGGAAAGTTACGCGGTAGTGGAGAAGATGGCTAAGGACCTGGGAGTGGATATCCAGAAGCTGATCGCTAACCAGAATCTGATCGCCAAGATCAATCCGAATAATTATGTTACGGATTCAATAGGGCTGCCTAGTTTGCGCGATATTTTGCAGGAACTGGTCAAGCCCGGGTTTGATCCCAGGAAAGAGTTCACCAGCGTGGTTTTCAGCGCGGAGATAAATAAGCTGGAGGATCTGAAGGTTGATATGGTGCTTCCGGGGGTGGTGACTAATGTGGCTAATTTCGGGGCGTTTGTGGATATAGGCGTGCATCAGGACGGGCTTATACATATTTCCAAGCTGAGCAAGAAGTTCGTAAAAGACCCGCACGACGTGGTTTCGGTGGGGGATACCATAAAAGTGAAGGTGCTGGCTATAGATCTGGCGCTGAAACGGGTCAGTCTGGAAATGGTACTGTAGACGTTGTACGTAACTGTCAGTGATTAGCTGAGTTATAAATAAATGTTTTTGATCTAATGAATGGCGCTGGAATACTCGGCGCCTTTTTTGTTTGGGGAACCGGTGATAATTTGGCACCACTGCTACAGAATTAATTTTTGTTAGATTTTACTATTTTTTACGTCTATTAGAGGTAAAGGAGGAAAAACATGAAAAATGGCATAGTCCCTCAGGAGAGGATCGAACAGAAGATATTTATGATTCGCGGCCATAAGGTGATGCTCAGTATTCATCTGGCAAAGCTCTATGGAGTGGCAACGAAGGTTTTACTGCAAGCGGTAAAGCGCAACAGGGAACGATTTCCGGAAGATTTTATGTTTCAATTGACTTGGGATGAGGTGGAGAACTCAAGGTCACAAATTGTGACCTTGAAATACGGCAAGAATATCAAATACCTACCATATGCTTTTACCGAACAGGGTGTTGCGATGTTGTCTAGCGTTTTGCGTAGCAAGCAGGCTATTCAAGCTAATATTGCGATTATGCGGGCGTTTGTTAAGTTGAGGGAACTGTTGTTAACTCATAAGGACCTGGCCGAAAAGATCGCGGAGCTTGAGAAGAAGTATGAAAATCATGATAACAAGATCCAGCTTATCTTTGAGGCGATCAAGAAGTTGCTGGAGCCAATGCCTGTACCGCAGAAGCCGCCGATCGGATTCCGCAGGGATTGATCAACTGCCGGCGCCTTTTTTGTTGAGGTGCGCGGGTTGTGGGGGTATAATTAGAGTATGGAAAAGATCTCCCGAAGGAAATTCCTGAAACTCGCTGGTTACGGCTGCGGTTCGCTGTTCCTGCTGCAGCTTTTCTCGCGGCTGGGGTTGAGCCAACTATTTGCGAGTGAGTTTAATGGCAGGGCTCGCAGACAGATACAGACTGATCATGATCTGGTAGCGGTAAAGGGGGAAGACCCGAAGATAATTACCCGCAAGGCTATTGACGCTTTGGGCGGGATGTCGAAATTTGTCAAGCCTGGGGCAACGGTGGTGGTCAAACCCAATATTGGCTGGGATAGGGCTCCGGAGTACGCGGCGAATACTAATCCCGGAGTGGTGGCTGTTTTGGTTGAGATGTGTTTTGAGGCTGGGGCTAAGCGGGTGAATGTTTTTGACAATCCCTGTAACAGCGGGGAGCGCACTTATGAGTCCAGCGGGATCCGCGAAGCGGCGCAGAAAGCGGGAGCTCAGGTTTATTTCGTGGATACCTGGAATTACGTGAAAGCTGTTTTTGAGTATGACAGTCCGATGAAAGGCTGGCCGATCTTCCGCGACGCTATTGAATGCGACACGTTCATCAATGTCCCGGTGTTAAAGCATCACGGCCTGACTGGCTTGACCATGGGGATGAAGAATCTCATGGGCGTATGCGGCGGCAGCCGCGGGCTGATGCATTTTGATAACGCCAGGAAACTGGCGGATGTGGCTGATTTTATCAAACCTGAGCTTACTGTGATTGACGCCTTTCGCGTACTTACCCGCAACGGCCCTACCGGAGGCAACCTCGCGGATGTAAAACTCACCCAGACTGTGATCGCCTCCGCGGATATTGCCCTGGCTGATGTTTATGCCGCGCGGTTCGCGGGAAAAGATCCCGGATCTATCTCCGTTATTACCGAAGCGGTAAAACGCGGGCTCGTCAGCCTGGATTACAGCAATAAAGATATTCTCGAGTTAACCGCCTAAGATCGTAATGCGCAAACTCCTCGTTGTCAGAAGATTATCCCAGCTTTGTTTCCTCGGTTTATTTGTTTATATACTCTGGTCAACTACTTACCCGTTAAAAGGGATCTTACCTTCCGGTATTTTCTTCAAATTCGATCCTTTGATCATGATCCTGACCTCGATCAGCGAAAGGCTGCTGCTTTCGGGGATAATTTTCTCTATCTTGATGCTCGGCCTTACCGCGGTCTGGGGGAGGTTTTTCTGCGGATGGGTCTGTCCCTTAGGCACGGTCATTGACATCGCGGGTGTATTTGGCAAGCCTAAAGTTTTGAGCGATGTTCAAAACCAAAAGGCCCGCAAACTTAAATTCCTGATCCTGGGGATAGGAACCATTCTGGCTATTTGCTCGATCCAGGCTGTCTGGATCCTTGATCCGCTGGTGATCATTGCCAGGTTTATCTCTTTGAACCTGATCCCGGCTTTGACCGGTATGATCGACGGATTATTTTCCTGGATGATCCGGATCTTTCATTTATACGGCCCGGTTTATGATCTTTACCGCGGGCTGAAGAGTTCTTTGCTGGGAGTGAAGATTTATTACTTCAGCCATTCGCTGATCATATTGTCATTGTTCCTGGCGATCTTTATCGCGGCAATGAAATTAAAACGTTCCTGGTGCAGGGTAGTCTGCCCGCTGGGCGCTTTATACGCTTTATTCTCAAAAACGGCTTTGTTTAAAAGGTCGGTGGAGAAATGCGTCAACTGCGGTATGTGCCGGCCTGAATGCCGGATGGGAGCGATAAAAGAGGATATAAGTTATGTCAAATCCGAATGCGTCCTTTGTATGGATTGTGTTTATAGCTGTCCGGCGAATGTTACCCGCTTTTCATTCGTCAAGCCTAAGCTAGAGGAGAAAAGCGGAGGGATCACCCGCAGGCAATTCCTGGCTTTAGGGTTTGTTTCAGCGATGGCGGCAGTGAGCGGCTGTAAGGATGAGGTTTTGGCCAGCAGGCCAAAGAGGCAAAGAGTGGTCCGGCCGCCGGCAGCGTTAAAGGAAGAGGAGTTTTTGGACCGTTGTATCCGCTGCGGTAACTGTATGAAGGTCTGCATCACCAACGGTCTGCAGCCGGCATTGTTCCAAGCTGGTTTATCCGGGATATGGACCCCGCAATTGGTCCCGGAGATCGGATACTGCGAGTACCACTGCACGCTTTGCGGCAATGTTTGTCCAACCGGGGCGATACCGAAATTGTCCCTGGAGGAGAAATTAAAGACCAGGCTGGGATTAGCCAGGATCGACCGTAAGCTTTGCCTGCCCTGGAAGAAGGGTAAGGATTGCAAGGAATGTATAGTTTGCGAAGAGCATTGCCCTATTGGCAATAAAGCGATAAAATTAAAGAAGGTTAATGTGGATGGGAAGATCGTCTCGCGGCCGTATATTAATGAAAGGCTGTGCATCGGCTGCGGGATATGCCAGACTAAATGCCCGGCCCGGCCGGAAAGGGCGATCAAAGTTTATCCGGTAATGGTGGATCATGGAAACTCAAATAAGGAGACGATAAAATGAAAGTAGTGGGGATCAATGGAAGTTCCCGTAAAGACGGCAATACAGCGATCATTATCCGCAAAGTTTTCAGCGCGCTGGAAAAGCAGGGTATTGAGACTGAATTGATCCAGCTCGCGGAGAGTAAAACGATCCGGGGATGTATCGCCTGCATGGCCTGCGCGAAGAATAAGAATAAAAAATGCGTTTTCGACGATGATATAGTTAACCAGTGCATCGCCAAGATGCACGCGGCTGACGGGATAATCCTCGGTTCGCCGGTTTATTTCACGGATGTATCTTCGGGGATGAAGGCTTTGATCGACCGCGCGGGGTTTGTTTCCCGGGCAAACGATAATCTTTTTAAACACAAAGCCGGCGTGGCGGTAACCGCTGTGCGCAGGGGAGGGGCTACTCACGCTTTTGATACCATGAACCATTTTATGCTCTGGAGCCAGATGTACCTTGTAGGGTCCACCTACTGGAATATGGTTTTTGGCCGGGAGATCGGGGAAGTTGAGCGGGATGAAGAAGGCATGGCTAATATGATCAATATCGGCGAGAATATGGCTAAACTTCTGAAGAAACTTTGAATATCATGAAAAGAGCTTTGTTGGTCATCGACGTACAGAATGTGTATTTCGGCGGGAAGTTCCTGATAACTCATCCATCCGGAAGCTTGGAGAATATCCTCTTGGCTATGGATGGGGCGGACGCGGTTGGGGTGCCGGTCATTGTGATCCAGCACACAGCTTCGTCTATGGCGGGATTTAAGAAAGGAACTCCAGAGTGGGAGCTGCATCCGGAAGTGGCTAGAAGGCCTTGTTTGACTGTTATCGAGAAAACTTTGCCGGGAAGTTTTACCGCTACAAGGCTGGAGGAGGTATTGCGGGAAAAAGAGATCAATACTGTGGTTATTTGCGGGTATATGACCCAGATGTGCTGTGATACAACAGCCCGTCAGGCTGTCCATCTTGGTTTTAGGGTTGAATTCCTCTCGGACGCTACAGGGACTCTGGCCGTTTCCAATGCCGG